>CERO01037493.1_pt1 | contig 36695 bp, 5 predicted proteins | sample 530851 | NCBI WGS metagenome assembly CERO01 (sample SAMEA2621033, study PRJEB7988) | marine metagenome | biome: marine biome (ENVO:00000447); feature: surface water layer (ENVO:00002042); material: "saline water (ENVO:00002010), including plankton (ENVO:xxxxxxxx)" | depth 5 m
TCTATAGCAGTCTCTGGTGTCACACGTCCTTTAATTATCATTACATTACCTCTTACATAATAACTATTAACTTGACTAAAATCTTTTATACCTCTTTTTTGTTGTGGGCTTAAACTATCCCAATATTCTTTTGCTTCTTTTACACTTACAACTTGAACATTTAGTTGAGGAAACATTGAGTTCATATGTTGTATAATATCTAGCACATGTGTATGATCTTTATTATTATCTTGTGCTATAATATCTCTTGGAGTAAACATGTTTTCATTTATGCTTATCTTATATGTATTTTCTGTTCTTTCAATAGATACCATACTAGAAGGTATATTCCAAAATTGTAAAGTTCTTTCAACTTTTGTTCTATTTAAATTTGCAATCCTTCTATTAGATTCTGGTTTTCCATATTGTTTGTTAGTTGTATCTGTTGTATTAATATACCATTCACCATTATATTTACTTACAAAACCTTTTTCATATAAGTTTTTAAGAATTGCTTCAGAATATTCTCTCTTCTTTAGAGATAACATTGTTTTTCTTTGATCCATAAAAACATCTATCTGAGAAATTGTAGGTATTAATTCAGATCTATTACTTTTTTGCCATTTGTTGATTATACTATCAACAATAATAGGACTAGTAAATTTATCCTGTAATGCTTTATATTCTGCTGTATTTCTATTATAACAAACTGCCATATCTAATTAATTAGTGTAACATTTCTTTAACCGTTCTTTCATTTCTTCTACTGAGTCCATATTATTAGGGTGATTAAATTCTTCTATTAATTCTTCAGGTGTAGAAATATCTAACCCTCCTTCTTTAATTGTTCTAGCTATCATTGCTTTTTGAACTTTTGATAAATTTTCATAAAATTCTGTTAGCTCTTTGTTTTCAGTTGGTGTTTTTGTATTCTCATCCATTGCCATATTTTTCTTAAAGGTATTTATATCAACACCTTTACCAGTGAAAACAGTTCCTTCTTTACTCATTTTCTCAAGCTTTGACAAATATACAGGTTTTGTTTCAGTATCTGTAGTAGTTTCTGTAAATTTCACAGAATCATTTGTTGCTTCAACAGATGTATTAGTTCCTGGACCAACTTTCTTTGGAGGTTTTTGATCTTGTCCTGCTATCTTATCAATAATAGATGCTTCTTTTCCATCATTAACTGCAGCATCTTTTTTCTCTAGTTGTTCTTGAAGATATTCATATGTAGATCTATCACCCCACATGAATCCCATACCATTTTGTTGCATAGATCCAAATGGTTTAAATTCCCTATACACTACCCTATGCCCTGTTACAAGTCCAAACTCTTGATCAAAGTTTATCATTTGAGGTGTATAGTTTGGATCTGATATATCTGTTTTTTCAATTTTCTTTGATGAATAAACTTCTTCTAACATAAACATTCTATAGTCTGGCTTTTTTCTAGTACCTATATTCATTTTTACTACTACAGGTGTTACCATTACTTTAACTGTTTTATCATTAATCTTTTCATCTATTAACTCAATACCTGTTGTTTGTAATGTTTTTTCAAAAGTAGATCCTTTTGGAATTTCTCTATGTTTACCTTTTTTAGTTTTCTTCTTTCTACCACGTTGTTTAAATAATCTAATTTCTAGAGTTCCAGAATCTTGATCATAAATAATAGGTTTGTTTGCTGTTTTCTTTCTTCCTAATACTTCTTCTTCTGTTTCTGTTATTTCTTCTGTTTCTTCTTGTACATCATCCATATCTTTTTTCTTACTAAGATATTTTTGAACACCAAATTTTGTAACTTTTATTTCTTTAGCAAAGTATACATTATTTCTACTTTGCATATAACCTTCTGTAATTTCATTAACCATTTCGTTAAAGTCTATACCAAATAGATTTTTATATTGTTGTTTTGATATAGATTCACTGTTAAATAAATCATTAACTCCTTTTGTTACCATTAGTATTTCATCTAATAATGGGGCAGGAATTATACTTAAGAAAGATCCTTGACTGTATTGTAATCCATCTTTCACTAGTAAATAATGAATTAAATGAACAACATCTTTTCTTATAGTTGGAATTGCATATAAGTCTCTTAAACTATTTTGTAAATTTGTTACTTGTGTTGGAGATAACTTACTCCAAGTATTCATAACAGCTTGATTTATACCAGATTTATTATTAGGATTTTTTGTATCTTTTTTAAATATGAAATTATCTATAAAGTAATTTGATTGTTTTTCTCCTCTTAGATAATCTTGTATATTTCCAATTACTTTATTAATAGTTAATCCTTCACCAGCAAATTCATCATATATCATTCCATTTTGTAATGACTCTATTAGCTGTGCTCTTCCTGTTTCTTCTAAATATTTTGTATAAGCCTTTCCAATAATATAACTTAAAATATCTTTTTTAACTTTTTCAATTCTTTCAGGAGTTCTTGCACTTGAATCCATATTAGAAACTATACTCATTTGAAGTTTTCTAAATTCGTTTGTTTCAGTAATAAATATTGAAGGAGTTAATTGTTGAATATTTTTAAATATCTTATAGTAAGTTGATTGAAAATTATTTCCTTTAAATAATATTCTTGCGTCAAAAGGTATCTTAAAATCTTTTGAAAATTGAGCTTGATTTAATTCAATTCCTAATTTATCAAAGCTTTCAAATGAATCATACATTTCTTTCATACCCCTATCTAAACCAGCAACTTTAGTAGCTAAAGCTTGAATATGTCCTGTATAAGTTTTTAGTTCTCTTGCTTGTTGAAATTGTTTTAAAATAGCATATCGTTCATGTGTTTTTAATTCTTCCCCTCTAATGTGTTTCATTAATAAATCTGTTGTGACATTTATCTTTTTTGCATTAGCTGCAGCAAGACTATCTGTTTCTTCTATAGCTACAAGTTCTGATTTAAGTAATCCATTTATACCAGGATCAGTAGGTTTATCTTTATTAGCTGCTAAAGAATACATAAATTTAATATCCGGTTGATTAACAAGTAATATTGATGTTTGAATATCAACACCAATAGATACTAAATTACCAACAACAGCTAAAGCATCTTTATTTAAGCCAAGTTTTGCTAATAATCTTTCTTTAGCATTATCTGTAGCAGCTGTAACTAAAGCAGATATAATATTTTGTTTTCTAGTATAAGGATTAGTTTTATCTGGTTTACCTGTATTTGGATCTATAGTATAATCTCCTTTAAAGCTTTTATATTTAACACCATTAAGTTCAATATTACCACCAAGAATTGGAAATCCTTTGTTATTAGTTTGTCTTAAATTAATTTTATTTTCTTTAAGCATATTAAATATAATATTAGGCAATACAATAGCTCCAATAGATCTTGCTCCTTCTTTATTATTTTTCCAAGCTCTATACATTCCTACCATATTATCTACCATCACACCTTCTTCTTTAACTTGTTCAGCTAATTCTGGAAGTGCTGCTTCTATTATTACATTTCCATCTTCATCTTTTAAACCAGCAATAAAATTCCAAACTTCTTCTAAAGGATCTAAATTAGCTGGTTCATAAGCAAGTCCAACTTTTCTACCATTTCTTCCTTTTGTCATTCCTTCATTACCTTGTAAAGCATATTTAGCATCTAATGCTATATTACTTTGTGCTGCTGTATATGGTACTCTATTGTGTTTTCTTTTATATTGTATAAATTCATCAAATGTAACTGGCATATTTAATATTCTTAACGCACCAATAATTGCAGCAGAAGGAAGTTCTTCTTTTCTTTCTAAAACAGGATCTACTATATTACCTCTAGAATTCCATACTTTAGTTGCCATATTAAGAGTAGTTCCTTTTTTTCTTGATTCTTTTATGGTATATTCTAAGTATTCTTGATATTGTTCATTATCATTTTCTGTTTTACCATATTCTACAAACTCCCCATCCTTTCTATAGAACTCTTTAAATTGTATATATAGTTTATCAATATCAAAGTCAGCCCCAGATATTTCAATTAAATCTGGAGGAAATACTCCTGAAGAACCATAGAATACTGGCATAAAGTCTACTAACTTAAGATTAACTGATGAGTGTTTATCTTGTGATGGAATACGTGTACCAAATCCTTTTGATACAACATCTGGTATCATCTCTCCAGTTTTAACATTTTTTAAATCTTGATGATAAGCAGGCATCATAAACTCTGAATATACTAATCCTGTTTCATTTCCATTTTCATCATATTCTTTTACGTTAGCTTTTAATTCATCTACATATAAATCATTAACCTTAATACCATTAAATGTTTTATTTTCTTTATCACTCCAATCTAAAAAGTCAATTTCTGGTCTATTTTTAAGATTTTTATAATCATCCATTCTAATAACTTCCCATCTACTTGGTTGTTCAGTTACAGGATCTAATTCTATAACTTTTTTAATTACTTTCATTCCTACACCAGAAACAAGAGCAACTGATTCACCATTTACTTTTTCACTTAACACGCTTTTAGTAAAGAATGACATAAACAATTCTTGGAATTTATTTATAGTTATAGGGTTATTTAAATCAAACTTAGGAGCTCCAGTACTATCTGTTTCAAATAGTTCCATAAATTGTGGACTTGATCCTGATGCTGCTAAGCTTTCTTGTGCATACATTAAAAATGCTTGAAGATCTGGAGTTACTTCTCCAAGTCTAATACTTTCTTGTAGTTCATCTTGACCTTTTTGGAAATCAAATATTAAATTTCTTCTGTTTAAATACTTAATTTCTACTCTATTACTAATAGCATCATTATAGATTTGTCTAATCTTTCCTATTGAAGTCATTTTTCCAGCAAACATTACTTCAACACTATCATCTTGTTCACTTGTAATAAGTTGTTTTATTTGTGTTGGGTCAATAATAATTTGTTTATTAGATGGATTTATTTGTTGTAACCTCATCCAACGTGCATCTAAATCTGTTATATCTTCTGGTCTTAATTCTGGATTACTATCAAATGCTCTTTCATTAGATATAATGTTTTTCTTAATCATTTTAGATGCAGATTCTGGAGCAGCAATAGCTATAGTTTCTTCTCCATCTTGTTCAATTTTTTCTAACTTTATTCTAAGATTATGCATAGCTTCTCTACCAGGAAGTGCAGTTGCAAATTCAGTTGCTGGATCAGAACTTAATGCTTTAGTTAATACAAAAGCAGACATTTTTAAAAATGTTTTACCATCAGCATATACTAATTTTTTTGAATTAATAATAGCATCTAACTCTTTATATCCCTGCTTTGTTAAACCTGAACCATAAAATTCATCTATACTAATATCTTCACCTGCTTCTATTCTATCTAAAATTCTAGATTGTGCAGTAGTAAGAGATCCAAAACCAAACATCATATATCTAAATGCTTTAGGTGTTATCCACATTTGAGCATCAGTTTCAGTAACAGGTGCTCCTTCTTTACCTTTTCCACCATATTTAGGAGGAGTTTCAATATCTGTTAATGTAACAAGACTTATATGTTTAGTTGCATGATTTACACCATGACCTCCTATTATATTATCATTTTCATCATATCTATAAGGGGAAGCAACAACACTGCTAGCATTTGGTCCAGCAGCATTTACAGCTTTCATTCTTTTAATTTCATCTACTGCATCTTTAAAACTCATAGATGCATCACCTAAAAGAATTTGTTTTATTGACATTCTATTTAAGTAATCATTAAAGAATATTTGTTTTAAATTATGATTATCAGGATTATTTACTTTAAGGTTTAATAGATCCATAGACTTTTTAGTATTCCTGTTTGTTTTACCTTCAGATGTTTTTAATTGATTTAATAACCTACTGTCTACTTGATTAATAGCTTGAGTACCACCTGTTCCAATAATAGTATTGAATTCATCAAATTCTTGCATCAACCTTGTTTTAACTAACTCTGTAATATCAACTCCTGTATCTTCTTTTATTTTCTTTTTAGCTTCACTATATGTTAACTCTCCTTCTCTTGCAAGATTTTGAAGAGCTTCTATAATAGAATTATCAGTTACAACTTCAACATCTCCTATAGTTGTTTTTTCTATTTCTAATTCTGATTGAGGAACAATTTCCATTACTCCATAACTTGTTGTACCCTTTAACCAATCTCTTTGTTTAGCAGTTCTTACATAATAAGTTTCTGCACCAAGTGATACTTGTTGGTTATTTTTTGCACTTTTTATATCAGATATATCATTACCTAATAATTCTTTAATCTGATCTATACTATATGACTCTGCAGACTGTACTCCTCTATATGTAATTGCATACATTACTTCTGATGGAATCTTATTTTTTAAAGTATAAACAGGAGTTAGTACTGTCTCACCTTGATTAAGACCTAATTTTGTAATTACTTTACCTTCTCTTAATAATATTTTAGCACCACCATCTTGATTTAATCCTTCTATTTCTTGTGGACCAGCTGTAATTTTTATTTCTTCTCCTACTTTTCTTAATGCCTCAGTCTTTTGACTTTTACTTTTTAGTAGTTCTTTTGTTTTGTTAAACTTAGCTGCTCTATCCTTCTTATTATTTTTATCATTTATATTATTTGGATTAAAATCATTATAACCTTTTATTTCATCTTCTGTATATCCTTCTTTTTCATTTACCTCACGGTCAATTCTGTTATATTCATTTTCTATTTCATTTTCAATTTTATTAACATACTCATCTGTTAGTTCAGATTTTCCATCATTTAATTCAACAGAAAATATTATAGGTAATGGTACAAAGTCAGCTGTATTAGATTCAGATATAACAGTTATATTTGTTAAAGATGTTGTAAATTTATTAGTTATTTTAGTACCATTATCATCAAAAGTTTCATATTTGGTTTCTTCTACTTTACCATTCATATTATTATAACTTGATAAATATAAATTCATCATTTGAGATAAGAAATCTTTAGGTGTAGAGTCACCAAATGAAATAGCTTTTTTATCTAAATCAATACCATTAGAAGATTTAAATCCTTGTTCATGTTCTTCCAATTCAACTAATTTTTGACCTGATACTCTAGATACTCTTAATTTTCCATCTATAGCTAATTGTCTAAATCTAGGATCATCTAATAAATAATTACTAGAAAGAAATGCATCTTCAGACATTAAGTCATCTAAAGCATGCTCACTATTTAATTCAGCAACTTTTTCTAGATTATAAGTTGGCATCTGATGTGCATATATAAGTTTACCTTCTGGATTTCTAAATACTGTTGCACCTACTGTATCATCAAATATTGCATTAAGTTGAGCAAGCTTTTTAATTTTAGATTTTACATCTGTACCTTCTGCATTTACTTCTTCTTCATTATTTTCAATAGACTCATCACTCATATCATAAAATAAGTTTCCTTTTTGAAGTCCACTTTTAGTTAAGCCATGATTTGAAATAGCAACTTCTATTTCATTAACATCATCAAGATTAAATTCTAATAATTCTCCACTAAATGTTTTAACAAATTGTGATTGTGCTTTTGTTTTATTAGTTATACCATTGTTAAGTATCATAAATTTAACTGTTAAATAACTTAACTTAATACCAATAGTATTAAAAATTTCATCAGCTATTTCTCTTGATTTTGAATCTAATTGTTTTTCAGAGATTCTTTTCTTTCCTGCTAAAAATTGTATACTACCCCATGGTGTTTGTGCAGCACTTACTGCTTTAGGATCATTATTTAATTTTTCTAATTTAGTTGTATAATTTTCTTGCCACTTATCTGTTTGAGTACTAGCATCATCTCTATGATTTGCTTTAAATATATTAACAAGACCTTTTGTTGTATCTGTTTCAATATATAAATAATCTGTTCTAAATTGTGAAAAAGCTTTTAAAATACCTTGGAAGAATGATGCATTTGTTATTTGTTTGAACTTAAATTCACCTTCTATAAGTTCTTCTAAAGTAACGTTAGACATATTTATTCTATCAAATATAGCATTAATTACTGCACTTGCATCTGGACTTGATTGTGCAAATAATTTTAATTTAACTAGCATTATTTGAGGATTTGTAATACCAGCTAATGATTTCATTAATGCATTATAAGCTGTTATATAATCAACAGGAACAGAAACTAATTCACCAGTGAACTCATCTTTTACTTGTTTAGTTTGGGTTGCAAGAAACTTACGTACAGATTTACTTAAAGATTTAAAACCTCCAATTTCATTTGCTGCAGATTCATATTCTTCTGTAGTTTTTACTGAACCATCTGGAGACATATCTGTTTTCTCAAGAATCTCAAGCTCTTGAGTTGCATCCATATCAAATAATGTTAAATATTCATTAACTGAATTTATAACATCATCTTTATATTTTACTAAAGATTCATGTCTTTCTTTTAATCTATCTTTAAAATCACTCCAATTATCTCTATCTGCATAAAAGAATTCTTCTTCTCCTTGTGCATTTATAGTTGATCTTTTAGGATTATATTGATGATTATATTCATTTACTGTTTCTTCTAATATTTGCTTAGGATTATATTGACCATCAAAATCTTTTTGTTGAGAAATTTCATCTACTTTTTGCATGTAATTAGCTCCTATTTGAGCTACAATACCATTTGTTTCTTCTTGATTAAAGTAGTTATTAATATAAACAATTCTACCATCAGGGATAATTTTTCCATCTTTTATTACTGGTCTAGGACTTGCAATAGGTTTTCCTTTTTTAATTGCTTTCAATGCTAGATTAGAAGGTATTCCTGTTTTTACTTCATTATCTAGTTCAGCTAAACCAGTTAAACCCTCCATTGCTGATAAAGTAAATCTATTTTCTTGTATTGCTGCATTTTTAAACTTACCTGAATCTATACTTGTAAACAAAGCATTGTATTCTAAATTGTTAGGTGCTATAAATATACTTTTAATCCACTCTAATATACGTGTAAATAAACTTTTTACTTCTGAACTTGCTCTGGATGATCTTGGGTTTGTTTTAAATTTTTCAAATTCATCTGCTAAATATTCTTCAAATACTCTATCATTAAGATCTTTATCATTTAGAACTGCATATGATTTTGATAAACCTTTCAATATAGATCTAGCTTGCTCCATTGTTTTAACAAATGTTCCAGGTAAAATTTCATAGCCTTTTGCAGATCTCATTTGTTTTAATACATCTGTTTTTGCAAGAGATAGATATTTTTTAATTTCTTGTTCAGTTAATAACATTCTAAACACCCCGTGAAATGCTTCATGGTATCTATATGAAGTTTGTCTTCCTGTATATATATGACCTCTAAGAGATTCAATTCCATCAGATACATTCTTGAGTGACATAACAAATGCACCAAGAGTAATACCATTAGCTTTTAATCTTCTTGCTAAACCATCTACATCTTGTATATTTATAAAGTCAGGTAAGTTTCTTTGTGCCCATTCAAGAAAGATATTTATATCTTCAACATCTCTACTATCAAAATTATCTACTACCTTATATCCTAATTGACTTTCTAATTTAGTTAGTTCTGAATTTAGTTTAGATAACTCTTCACTTACATCTAACATATCTTCTACTTGTAAATTTAATTTACCTTTTGATATTGTTGGATTTGCTTCTTTTATTTGAGCTCTATATTCATTTTCTAATTGTCTTTTCTTAGCTGCTATTTCTTTTTTCTTATCTTCTATCTTTGTTATAATATCAGGATTATCAGATTCTGCTTGATTACCTTCTTCATCCTTTTGTGTTGCAGCATCTTCAGATGAAATCTCATTATCTGATACAAGACTTTGTCCATGTGATTCTTCCCATGCTTTGACAATCATTTGTTCTTGAGTACTTAATTTATCACCTGTAATAAGTTTTTTTCTTATAGCATTTATAATACCATCTGGAATATTTTCAAATTCTTTTTGCATTAGATCTTGAAATATTTCATTTGTAACTGGAGTTTCAGCACCAGTTCTATCTGGATCTATTCTATTTTGTTGATCTGGACTTAACCTATCCCACATCTTAGGATTCATTACTGTTTTATAATCATTAACTTTATCAGATGTAACAGTATCTTTTGGGTTTAAATTGTCTAAAGCTTCTAATGCAGTAATATTTTCATCAGCTTTTATATTTAATTTTTTACTAGCTGGACCCCACATTTCTGCTTTTTCATTCCATTGTTCAAATATAACTGAACCGTCTAAATAAGTTTTAGCTTTATATTTAATAGTTGTTACACCATCTTCAAAAGTATAAGTAAATTCTTCTGTTCCAACAGGAATTTGATCATCTTTATATCTTGGATTTTCATTTTGTCTTTCTATTTCTTTATCATAGAATTCTTCTGAAGAATCTTCTTGTGTTTGATCAATTTTAAAACCAGATAATTGATTTGCTATATTTACATCATTTGTATAATTTAAATCAGCTATTTGTCCCCATACAATATCTGGTATTACTCTTGCTGATACTCCAGCATTTATTAAATCCATTGGATCTGAAATATTCTTAGGAAGATTAGGAGTGAAACTATCTGTCTTTACTGTTATAGGCATTTCTACAAATTCTCCTTTACCAGTTTTTTTATGTAAAGCTTTTTCATCTTTTTCATTTGCTTTCCAATTTGCATTTAATGTTTCAACAAATGTTTCTGCACTTACAACACCTTCCATAATAGCAGCATCAAGAGCTATTGTTCTTGTTATACCTTCAGCAAGTAACATCTGTTCTCTTTCAACTTTAAATATTAATTGACCAAATTCATTGAAGAATATACTTACATCATCTCCTACAACATCTGATAGTATATAAAAACTTTCATTTAACTCTTGATTAATCCTTTCTACAAATGCTTTAGAAGCTGGCTTATCAATGTATTTACCATCTTTAAGATTATGTTTTAATATCTCCTGTTGTTTATTTTTAATATCTTGAGCAATATCAGCTATAGCTTCATTAGGAAATCTATCTACTTTTAATTCAAAGAAATGTATATCACCATTTGGAAGTTTTATAACTTGAACATATCTTCCCATGTTTAGATCTCCAACACTGTTAAGACCTCTTGCTTGTAAAGCATTTAATATTTCATTATCTATTTTTCTACCTTTCTTACTACCTGGATCTATAGTCCACATTCTTGATGATGCTCTTCTTCCAGTAGTACGTGATCTACGTGTATCATATATAAGAATTTCACCCTCATATGTATTTGAATTTTCATCTAGATCAGCCCATGGTGTAGATGCATTTTTACCTTTTAATGTTGGATTACCTTTACTATCAATTCTATATCCAGTATATCCTCTAGTGACATTTAATTCTATATTTTTTAATTCACTTATTTTAATTTTTGAAGCCTGTGAACCTTCTAGTTTATCTGATAACTCTTTAGTAATTAATTCAGCCTTAGCATAGTTTCTTCTAATTCGTGCAGCTATTTCATTTGCATCCTGACCTTTTGGTATGATAAATAATCTTTTAGCTTGTTCAGTTGTAATTTGAGATCCAACTATAACTGATCCGTCTGTATCAAATAATATAGATACACCTAACCCCATTAGTTTACCAATAGGTTTATTACCTGACATTATAGTTACTTCAAACTCATTTTGACCTTGTTTAATTAATTCATTTACTGAATAATTTTCATTTGCTGGTTTAAATTTTAAGTTTCCTGACTCAAGATCTTTTTTAAATTTATCATAGTTAGGATTTCTTTCAACAAGAAGTGTTAAATTATTTCTTTGTTCTGGAGTTAAATTTTTAAGATTATCTTGAAACTGTTGATCAACATCTTCAGGAGTTGGATACATATTATGTAATGTATAACCTGGTAAAACTTTACCACCATCAAATGGATATATTTTTATAGGTTCATAAGCTGTAAGTTTTGTAGTTAATGAACTTGTTAGATCTACTTGTTCATCTCCTTTCTTTTTCCATTTTTCATTTTTAAACTCTTGTTCAGTAAGATAACGTCTATCATCTTCACCTTTTTTTGATTTAGCTTTATCTATAGGAACAATGTATAGATTGTTATTATTTCTAATCATTCTTGGATTAGATCTAACCATCCATTCTTTTCCTCCAGAATCTACAATAATATCTGTTGTTGAAAAAGTTTGACCTGCAAATTCAAAAGTACCATCTTGTGGCATATTGTTAAGCAAATATTTTAATGCTGCAAGAGCATCTGCTTTTTTAGCATAAGTTCTTTTTATAAACTTATTATTAGGATCTAAATTTTTATATTTATCAACTACATTTACTGCTGAAGTTCCTGGTGTTGAGGTATCTACTATACTGTAATATACACTAGGTTTATTAGTGTCTTCATCATATATAGTTGTTTCTATAACTGTTATTCCAGTAGCTTTATCTGTATTTATTACTTTTTCATTAGACTGTAGTTTGTCTTTTTTAAGACCCTTGTCTTTTGATAATATTGTAGATACATCAGAAATACTAACTCCGTTCTTAGTTAAAATACCATTAGTTCCTATAACTAAAGGATTTCTTTGATTTGCAATTATCCAATCATCTAATGTAGGATTTTTTTCTTTTACTTCAGCAGACTCAGCCTGATACATTTCATTTAGTTCATATCTAGACTTTATAATATTTTTACCACCTTTATCAGATGCCACCCATTTATTTTTATCTAATAGAGGGCCTTGTTCAGAACTCCAACCTTTTTTATATTCAAGATAAGCATTGTCAATAATTTCTTGAGTTCCTTTATCTTGCATATAGAATTGTTGATATTTTGATCTACCAACTATACTATCAAAATCTGGTTCTTGATTTTCATCAGATGCTTCTTCATTTTTTGTTTGTTCAGATTCTTGTCTTTCTTCTGATGTTTCATCAGTTTTTTCAGCTTTATCTACTCTTTGAGCTTCTCTTAAATTTTGTTGGAAACCTTCTATAATTGTCCAAGATGTAGGATCACTTTCTTTTGTTATTTTACCTTGATCATCAAAATATTCTGTAGGCATTGTACCATCTTCAAAGAATTTTTTTGTTTGAACTGGATCAGGTTGAATTCCTTTTTCTGCTAATGCTTTTATAAATTCCATACGCTCTTTATGAGCATAATATTTTTTAACTCTTAATAGTAGATTATTTTTATCTCTATGTGATTCCCATACAGATTTCATAATATCAGATAATCTTTCTGTAACTTCATTTAAATTGGAAGGATCCATAAGAACTGACATAGCTTTATGATAATCTGTTGCTCTACCTTTTAAGTAATTCCAATCTACTATCTTTTTTAATGTTTCATCTAATTTTTCATTAACTACAAAATCATCATTTGTTTCAGCTAAAAATTGTAAATAAGCTACAAATGCTGGTTTAAGTTTTTTTATTTTTCTTTTATCAAATCTACCTATATTTCTACTTTTTGTTCTATATACTACTCCATCTTGTTCACGCTGATCATAATACATCTGACCATTTGTATATGCTTGATTTTCAGGTGCCATTATAACATCATAGTAGTTTTGTAAAAGCTCTAATTTCTTTTTCTTTTTCTTTTGTAATTCTTTTTCTTCTGGTGTTTTAGCTTCTAAAGCAAGTTCTTTTTTTAATAATGCTAATTCTTTTATTAGACCTTCTCTAGTTGTTAATGCAGCTATATCAGTTGCAGAAATACTTTTTAATACTGGATCAGAAGATAGTGAATCATAAATATCATTTGCTCTTATTAATGATTGTTCAAATGTGTCTTTAGTAAACATCATCATCATCTTTGCATTTTCAAATGCAAATGATTTTATTTCTTCTTCATGATATTTTCTTGTTCCTTTCTTATACCTTTTAGGATCAAATGGATTTACATACTCATCTTTTAATTTATTATAATTAGTTTCAATCTCATCCATTCTATTTAACATCCTATCAATACGTCCTCTAATTTTTTGAGGAGTTGAAGAAACAGAACTGAATGCTTCTTTTAAAGCTACATCATCTAATTTTTGAAAATCTTTCATTTGATCTTTAAAGTGATGTAGTTGACCACTTGCCATTACAGTATATAAGTGTGAAAATATAGAATGATCATTAAAGTCCATAAAGCTAGTTATATCATTAGCTCCTGCTGCTTCAAACATTGCACTGTTTAACTCTTTCTGAGTCATAGCATTTAACTTCTTAATATCAAAATATTGAGAAGGATCATTATATATTTTATTTAATCTCTCTACAGTATTTGCTACTTGCTCATCTCTTTTTGCTCTATAATCAGCAAATTCTGTAGTACCCATTACTTTATCTTTACCCCATCTAAATAAATTTGGGGTAGTTTGCATAAGGAATTTTTGAGGTCCTTGAACTAATCCCCCCATTAAAAATCCTGACATAAATGTATGCAATCCTTGACCACTCATTTGTGATCCTACACCTCTTTTAACTGCATCCATAACAGACATAGCTGTAGGTCTATCTGTATAATCATAATCTCCAATCCATGATTTTCTAGCATTTTGATAATCTTCAGTCATATCAGCTAGCTTAACATCTAAATCAATACCCATAGGAGAATCATATAGACTTTTATAATATGCTTTAACACCATTAGCTGTAGCTTCTTGTGAAAGTTCTTGAACACCTTCTGCAAGATTTGCTGTAGAATATTTTAATGCAGTAGCACCCATATGTTTAAAGCTTCCTTTAAATCCAGCCTTCCACATTCTTCTCATATTCTCACCAATAATCCATTCTCTACCAAATTCTTTAAATGGATTTTTAGCTCCTTTAGCTGCTGATTTATATACTCTACTTAAAGATTGATCCATTAGCTGACCCAAAGGTCTAAATCCTCTTAATGCACCGTCTAATACTAATTTATTGCTTAAGAAAATAATAGGAAGATTTGTTAATTGAGTTGTAAATGCTGCAGCTCTAGCATCACTTACAATCATTTCCATTTCTTCTACAGATGGATCTTCTCCATCTTTCATATTCATAACTTCTTTATATAATTCTTCACGCATTTCCATCTCCACTAATCCACCTTCCATTTTAGATTCTGCCCAAGCTAAATTAACTGCTCTTAAATCTCTATAGAATCCACCAGCAAGTCTAGAAGCTTTAGCCATTTGTGTTAAATTATCACCTGCTTTAGCTGAAGTTCTTATAGCTTTTAATTGATATAATGTTTCAGGACCAAAAAATCTAGCCATTCCCATACCAAGTGCTCTTCCACCAGTTTTAGCTGCTTGCCAAAAAGCTTTTGCATTATCAAAACTTTTAAGTTTTTGTAACATTTTAGCACCACCTGTTGACATTCCCTTTAAAGTAGTAAATAGTTTACCAAGTCTAATGGCATTAGCACCTGTTCTTGCGGCTGCTACACCACTAGCTGCTCCACCAGAAAAATATGTAGCAGCAGCTAATACCGCTTCTTCTAATGCAATACTAGAAATAATTCCCATTGTATAAGAACTATTTAAAAATAAATCATTAAAGAATCCTCTAGTTCCACCACTACCTGATCTACCAATTCTCATTGCATCATCCATAGTTTGTGCACCTAACATATCTGCTTGAGTTATATCTCCTGAGAACATATCACCTATAGATCTCCAACCTGATGTAAATGCTGGTCCAAAAGTTGCAGACCATTGTCCTCTTGTTCTTGTAAAGTTATCCCATTTACTAGAGTTTGCTTGATAGTAAGTTTCATTATCTGCAAAAGGATGAAATCCTAGATCTGCAAATCTAGGGTGTCTATAATATCTATCTAAATTATATCTTCTAGCACTATAATAAAAAGGATCTTTATATCCAGGTGTCATATTAGGCTTAGTTGCTTTTGTAAATTCAACAGCATGAGATAAATAAGCTTTTATTCCGTTTGAAGTACTAAGATCTGGAATACCACTACTTTGTCTAAAAGGATCATAGTCTGTTCCTGATCTTCCAGGAAATAAACTATCTAAATCATTATTAGAAAATAAAGCAGGATATTTATTTAAATCAACAGCAGCAGCATCTATCATATCTCTGAAGGGTTGATTTATTTCTAGATTAGGCATCCCTTGTGTTTGAATTGCATCATTTACTGCATCATCAAAAAGTATAGGATCATAACTACCCATATCTGGATATGCATTATCAAAATTTACTACATCAGTACCAGGTCCTTCTATTTTTGTTAATCTAGAAGGTTGTAAATTAGAAAGATCCATTTCTGGATCTACCATTGAAGAAGGAGATAATGGTTGATCAATATCAGGTGATGGTTGTACATCATCTGTATTAACTGGTGAAGTCATGTTTAATGCTTCTTCAGTTATATTTCCGCTATCTTCAAAATTAGTTTGATCTGCCATACTGAAGGTTTTTATTTAGAGTTTTTCTGATTCCAAAGAGTTTTCTTGGTTACGTTTTCTTTTGCAATATTCATTAAATACTGATCCATATTTACAACTAAAGCATCTAATTGATTTGCATCAACATCTAATATTATACTTGTAACATCATTAGCTGTAATTGCTCCTGTTTTTTCATCAAATAAATATGTTGTAGTTTCTTGTACATATTGTCCTTTTGAATTTGGATATATTGTATAACTACCACCATTTAAAACAGGAAGACTATTATAAAATCCATCATCTTTAATCATTAGATCTGCATAAGATAATAATTGATTTGTAGATTTATAAGGATTGCTATCTGCAGTTTTTGGTATTGTTATTGTAATACCATGCTTTTTAAAAGTTTCAAATGCATCTTCATCAAAGTTATCACCCACTCCAAAATAATCTTTATATGTATTTGCATAATTTGCACCTACTCTTACATTATATCCAGCTATATCTGTTTCTTGATCAGGACCACCCACCTTTTCTACATATGTAGTATTTATATAAGGTCTACCTTTTGTCTTATCTATTACACCAGTATTTATCTGAAACATTATAGCTTCATATACTGACTTAACATTTTCCATTTGGCTTTCATCTACACCTTCTTTACCTTTTGTTATTTGTGTAGTAGTCTTATCTAAATTATTTCCAAGACTAAATGTATATCCATCAGCTGATGCTGATAATTCTTGAGTAGCATTTAAAAGAGATTTTATTTGATTTAAAGCTATAGTTGATGGAGATGCTGCATCATACGTTGTACTATATGTAGTATATCCTGCTTCTCCAACACCTTCTTCTGGTTGACCAATTAGCTGACCTCTTAAATTATAAACATGACCTAACTCAGGTGCATCTGCTGATCCCATTATAGCATTCATATTTTTCATAATTCCATCATAATAGTCAGCACCATCTTCTATTGCTTTTTCACGGTTAAATTGCCATGCAGTATCTAGATCTTCCATGTCCATTACTTCATTTCCACTAGTAGCAGATACATAGTCATCATCCCAATAATTCCAAGCAATATGCTCTTTATCAGTTCCAGTTATAGGAATCCAGTAATCTCTCTTCTTTCTTAAAAAGAAATCATAATCATGTTTATCTTTATTAACATTATTATCTGCACTAAGTTGAGCTCTTTCATTTGCGTCAAGTCCCACCATATCTGCAAATATAGATTGGTATTCTTCTTTAGTAACAAATCTTCTTACTGGAGAACCTTTACCATCTAATATAGGTTCAATTATTTGACCATTATTTTTCATCTCTACAACTTCCCACCATTGATTACCTTTTCTTAGTGCATCTATTTCTCCTTGTGTTAATAATACTGGTGGAATTGAATTTTCTTGTCCTTGATATGTAGATGAATTTATTGTTTCTTTATCTACAGTTAAAGCATAATCATGTACTGTATTATATACTTTATTCATCTCTTCAACCTTTTCATTAAATCTTGTTCTTCCCTCTATTATACTTTTATATTGTTGATGAAGATTTGAAACTACTGATGGATCTTTTATATTTAATTTTGCTAGATCATAATTTAATTGTGATCCATTTTCTGTTGTAATAAGATTAGTATATTTATCTCCTATGTTTTTTAATAGTCTATCAAATTCAGCTCTATTAGTTGAACCTGTTGTTGTAAGATCTGCCCAAGCTGTTGCTAATGGTGATGTCTTTGTTGTAGTTTTTCCTGTACCTTCATCATAGAATTGATATGTAATAGTACCTCCTTTATTTATAAATTTAGATTGTTGTAATTCTGTAGGTAATAATTCAATTGCTGTTTCTATAAATGATATTTCACTTTTTGTTAAATTGTTACCAAGTTCTAAAGTAGCTTCATTATTTTCATTAAGTATATCTACATGAGATCTTTCTTTCTTTGAAATTTTACCATCGTTATTAGCATCATAACCTGTTAATGAACCACTTATTTCTGCACCACCTGTACCTGTAAATACGCCTCCATTTGTTAAGCCTAGTACATTACCAGTGTTTTGACTTTCTAATGAAGATTTATATTTAGCTAATTCAATATCAGCTTGTGCTTTAATAGCTATTTTATTTAGATCATATTGATGTTGAATAGCCATTCTATTAAGATCATATCTATGTTGATGTTCCATTTTTTTAAATGGATTGGCTTCAAATGTTTGTTCAGCATCTACTTGACTATATGCTATTGCAGCAGCGTTCATTTTAGGACCCATTACACTAGCCATATATGCAGAGTATGCTTTATTCATAAGACCATCTAAATCAGATGTAGGTCCTTTTTGATTCATAATTCTACTTTTAACAGCATCTCTATTAGTCTTAGCTAATCTCATATTAAACTGTGATAGTAACCATGCTTCTTCTTCAGCTGATCCTGGAACTATACCATATTCTTTTTTATAAGCTTCCCAGTTTCTTGCTGCTATTTGTTCTTTTGTAAGTTCTGATTCTTTTTCAACCAGATCTTTCATATCTGCTTTTGTCTGTGTACCTAGTATTTCATCTGCCCATGCTTTTTTAGCATTTTCTATACTTCCATATTTTTGAATATTTTCTGGATTTTCTGCAAATTGTCTTGATCTTACTTTAGCTTCTGTTAAAAGTCCTCTCATTACAATAGGATCTTTCATTACAGTATTTTTTAAATATTCAGCAGCTGGATTTCTATATATAGGAATTGGATTATTATTATCATCAAGCTTATATTTATCACCATATATAGGATTTCCATTAGGATCTTCTCCTATTACTTCTCTTTCATATCCAGCAATTTGTCTAGTAAGTGCTGTTCCATTTTTAGTGGTAATAATCCAATCACCTTCTAATGTAGTTTGTTTAATAGATAGTTCACTATCTTTTAATGATTCAAAAGATCTTTCATATATATTAGGATTTTCAACATAAGTAGGCATTCCTTGTTTTAATGCATCTTGTGCTGTTCCATTTTTAAAATCTTCCATTTGATATTTAAGATCTTGAACACCAACTTGCCAATATCTATCACGTATTTCTTCACTTGGATCCGTCATATAACCATTAGCAGTTTGCATTTCTTTAGAATACAGCTTGGTAAATGCTAAATCTTTTACTACAGATTTATCTTCAAAGAAAGGTTTAAATAATCCTTTAGCAACATCTACATTTTGTTGTAATGATAGATCTGTTCCTGAAACTTGCTTTATACCATTACTTAATCTATTAGCATATTGCTGTCTAGTACTTTCATTGTCTTCTCTAGATAGAGGTGCATAGACAACTTTGCTGTATAAATTATTAAGTGTTTTAAAATTTGTGTCATACCTGTCCTGTCTAACCGTTAATACGTCAGATAAGAATTTATAGTCTGGTTTAAATGGTTCCAGAACCGGTATATAATCTGTTACTCCTTTTATATAAGTTGCCATATTACAAAGATAATAAAATTTTATAAGTTTTAAACATCATATCAATACACTTTTTAAGTTTAATTTCCAAACCAATTTCTTAATTCTCCTCCTTTTTTTAATATTCTGCTCTTTCTATTTGTTTCTCTTCCCCATCTTGCTGTCTTACCTCCTGGGTAACCACTTGCTATAATAGGTGCATTTTGCTGTGCAAATGTTGTATTGCTTTTACTAGTGTTAGGTATATTATACATTGGTAATCTATCCCACTGATCTTCAGGAAGTATCTTCTTAAGCTCAGTTATAGTATTTTTATAATCCTCTAAAGATGTTTTAGGATCTTTATAGTTAGGATCTGCATAAAAAGCTTTAGGATCTGTAATATTAATCATACCTCCTGTAGAAGGATCAATATCAAACTGAGGATAAATACTATTTAGATTAGCAGTGTTTGCTCTATTAGTATAAGCAGCTTGTAACTGTGTTGTAATAGCAGCATTAGCTTTTCTAAGTGAATTATCATAGTTCTCCTCTGTTAATACAGTATTATCATATAATTGTTTTAACTCATTATTATTTAATACTTGAGTTTTATACTGTAATTCTGCATTTTTAACTTTAATATCATTTGCTGTTTTAATATTATTAGTATGAACTTTATTCACTGCATCAGCAATTTGTGTTGCTGCTTTACCTTGTGCTGCAAGTGCTGCAGTAATACCTCTTTTACTTCCACCAAATGCTCCAGCTGCATCAGCTACTATTGAAGCTTGCTCACCTATTGCAGCAATTTCTCTAGTAGGATCATCAAATGTTGCATCAATTTGAATTTGATCATATTGAGGTGCCCATGGATAACGTTTCTTTAAACTCATTTTAGCATCCATTGCATTAGCTAATCCAAGTTCATCTTGTAACCAGAAAGGTGTATCTTTTTTTGTTGGTGGTGGTATTTTTGTTGGTGGTATTGGTTTATCACATTTACAACTGTTAGCTGGATCCTCTTCATTGTATGGTGTCCATGTACCTCCTACCTCTACACATGCAGCTTCCATTCCTTCTGCATTTGCACATGGTGTTCCAGGAGTTTCTTCAAATTGTGACTCATACTGTTGATTAGTTGTATTACCAAAAAAACCATCAGCTGGTGATATATTCATAGTAACTGGTTTACCATTTATATCTAAAAATTGTGTAGTCTGATCAGCAACACCAGTTTGCATAAATTCATCATAAGATTCTTCATTCAATACTAATGCTTGTCCACCAACATAGCCTGCTTGTACATGTTTTATTTGATCTTGAGTTAATGGTGGTAATTCTTCATTATCTGCAAAATACTTATTATACATAAAGTTAGCATCTTGTTCTTTTCCATCTTTCTTCCAAAATTTACCATCAATCTCTCTACATCCACTTTCACCTTTTGTACATGGTACATAATTATATAATCTATCCCATGATGGGTGACTTAATTCTTCTTGAGATAAATTGTTTTTTAAATAATCATTTTGTTTTTGGTATCTAGCATATAATTCATGATATTCATCTTCTGCTAGTGGTGTAAGTCCTTTAGTCTTTGCATAATCTGAATAAGCTCTATATCTATCAGCTCTATAACTTTCTTGATCATCTGATAAATATCTATCTGACCAAACTGAGGTTCCTCCTTGATATGTTGAAGATGTACCTTCTGTATCTTCACGTGATACATTAATGTTTTCTATTTTTTGATCTATAGTTTCTGTATCTATACCAAGAATAGTTTTAGCTAATTGTATTTTTACAGGATCTCCACTCTTAAGCATTTTTTCTAACTGCTTTATTTTATATGTTTTACCTTCAAACTCTATACTCTTACCTCTTTTAGCTAATGGTAATTCATCATCTACTTGATTAAAGAAATCTTGAAGATAATTTTCACCACCCATATTCATATTAATATTACTTCCACTTATAGTTCCAATTTCTGGACTGACTTCTTGTTCTAGTACTGGAGAATTTGATAACTCAAACTTCATTTTTAATATTTCATTTTGATACCTTAATATAAGACTTTGAATATGCATTCTTGCATCTTCTGACATTTCTGGTGAAAGCATTTGTTGGTGCATTGCATTTATTTTCATTTCTGCTTGCAAAATATATTGTTTAAGAGCTTCTTTTTTGCTTAAATTTTTTGTTTCACCTTGAGGAGATACTGGAGTTCCTCCTTTTTGGAATGCCCATTGAGCTCCTACATAATATGGATTTTCTGTATTTGAATAATCTAACGGTAGTCCTACAGCTTGTCCTGGTGTAGTTGGTTGATCTGAAGAAGTATTATCTGAATCAGGAGTTCTAAGAACATAGCCAGGTCTACCTTTTGGATCAGGATCTCCTTCATTAGGTTGATCTTGATTATCTATATTATAAATATTTGTCATACTATTATCTGAATCTGAATCTCCATAAGTAGGTTCTTTACCATATACGTTTTTATAAGCTTCTGAATAGTTAGCATCATAACTAGATGGAGCTGGTCCACCTTTTCTAATATGATCTTCCCATATTTCAACTTTATTAGAATCTACATTACCTGTAACATTAAACATATTCATTTGTTGTTGTATACTTGGAATATTTGATAATGTCTTATTAAATTGATCTATATTAGCTTGATAAGCTTTATTATATTGCTCTATTAATTGAGCATTTTGTGATGTTAATACTTCAATTATTTGTTCAGAATTTAATACACTAGGATCATTATTTTCTCCTGGATTTCCTGTTTCTACTTCTGGAGCATGTAGTAATTCATCATCATATAAAGGTAGATTATAATTACTTGGATGTACATATAAATTATCTAAAGGTTGTACATATATACTATCCATATTAAAATTATAACTTGGTATACTATCATTATATAAACCATTTTGAGCTTTAGGTAAAGGTTGTCCACCGTTTCTCATTTCATCTTTATGTAGATAACCCATTTCTTTCATACGTAAATGATCTTCATACTTTTCAGCCATATAACCTTTTTTAGTTTCTGGATCATACATCATGTGTGGTTCAAATTCTTCTCCTCCTTTTTTCCACAATCCTGTATATTCACCAAGTGCGCCAATACCATATCCAACATTTTGAAATACACTTGCTACAGGATTAGCTGCTGCCATTGCTTGCAGTTGTTGTCTATTCTTTGCATCAGGATCACTTAAAGTATGTTCAGTAAATGAGCTATGATCACCCATAAATAAACCTGTTGGATTCCATTTACTTACTAAACTATCGTATGTATTTCCAACTACATAGTCAGGTTTAACATTAGTATCTAATTCTACAGTGGGTGGAATATAAACACCTGTAGTATCTGCTTCATGTACAAATTGATTTTCTGGTATACTTACATTTTCTATACCATCATCTGCTTTATATAGATTTCCACCATATTTTTTATTTAAGCCAATTGTATTACCTATTTTATTTACTGCATATCTTAAAGGTGCATAATCTAACCAAGGATTTTCTTTATAAATAATATTGTTTAAAAACTCATCTCTAGTGATACCAGCTTTGTTCATTATTTTATTAATATCATTTATATTAACATTATGTTTTTTTAATTTATTTTTTGCAAGACTACCTGTTGCAAGATCATAAAGCTCACTTGCACCAAAGTCTTTAAATGAAGGTACTAAACTATTCATAACGTTATCATAGTTTTCCCATAATTGATATTTATGCCAATCAGAAATACCCTCTAAATTATGCCAATTTTTATTTAACATATTTTTAGGAAGATAGCTTAAACTTTTTATTTTCTTTACTGTTTTTTCATCTAAGCCTTCAAATACATTTTTCTTTTTCTTTTTGTTTCCTCCTCCTGTTTTTCTAATAGGTATTCCAAGACCTACACTAAATTGTGGACTTTGATTAGCAATATCATATCCGCCAGTAAGATTAAGATTCCCAATATTAAAATAACCACCTAATGTATTACTTTGATCTCCCATAAGTGGATGTGTATAATATGCACCTAATCCATATTGCATTGGATTTCCTCTTCTTCCTCTTAAATAATTTTTATAACTATGAGCATCTCCAATTTCACCTGTGTATCCTAAAGTTGCAACAAGATTTGCAAAAGGATCAATTGTATTAAGATCTTGACCTTGATTAACTGAAGTCATTCTACCACCTATATTTCCACCAAAATAACCTTTTAATCCTCCCATACCATGAGAAGGATTAAATGTATAACCACTAGTAAGTCTAGCTGATCCAGTATATTCATCATCTAACATACCTGCTGACATTCCAAATCCAAGACCAAAATCGTGCATAGGATCATATTCTCTTTGTCTACAATTTGCAAAACATCTACCTTCTGCATCAACTATTGGAGCATGTGCAGTAAATTCTTTCATACCTTTACTTTCCACTCCATCTTGTGCTTTGTATAAATTAGATATTTGACCCCCACGTCTTGCCATTGCTGGTTGTTGCATTGGAGGTTGAGGTGGCATCATACCTGGAGGAGGACCCATAGGTGGCATTCCACCTTGTTGAGGTGGCCCCATTGGAGGCATACCTCCCTGTGGTGACATTCCTTGTGACATTTCAGCACCAACTGTTCCACCTTCACTTGGTGGTATCATACCTGATTGTTGTGCATCTTGTTGTGCCATAGCTGCTTGTTGTTGCATAGCCATTTCAGCTTTCATTTTTAATATCTGCATTTGACTTTCAAAAGGTAACTGTGTCATCATTTGTTGTTCTGCTTCTTGCTGACTAATATCTTGTATTTGTTGAGAGAACTCTATTGGATTAATACCCTTTTCTTGAAGATATGGATAAGCTGCTAAAGGTACACCATCTTCAAATCTTTTTTTAGCTTCTTGTAAAAATGCTAATTGAGATAATGATTTCTTATTTTTAGTTAACATATATTCAGCTGTATCTCTTGTTATATTGTCAGAATGTTCATCATCTAATAAACCTATAAAATTATTTAATTGATAACCTTTAGATACTTTTGCTGGAGTTATTTTCTTTTTAGAATTAATACCCATTTCAGCTAATTCATATCTATCAAGTTTCATACTAGAAGTATCTGAATATATAAAAGATTGTGGTGGTAAATTTAACGGGGTACCACCTTTATGATGTCTATTTCCTCCTATATCATATAGTTCAAAATCTCCATCATTATTCATGTCTGTTAATACTGTCTCACCTTTTTCTGCTTCAAGGTTTGCTTCTTCTCTAGGTACAGGAGCTAATGAGTAATTAACTGAACTAAATGGACTAGCAGCATTTGTAGAATCCAATGAAGGAACTCCTACTAAACCATAGTTGAATTGATCACCTGTTGTACCCCCGTCCTGGTACACCTTTCCATTTTGCATGGAAAAGCCTTTTGGTAAACTTTTTATTCTTACTTTCATAATTTATAATATTTCTATTTGTGCCCCTGCGGCTATTAATTGTTTATATGTATTCATATCTATTTCCATTTCTCCTCCGTCATTAAAAAATGATCCTCCATATTTAGTCATTGTTGTACCATCAACTACTTTGTCATCTGGTCTAAATATTCCTGTGTTTACATCATAATCACCTTTCATTCCTGTTATATCTGCATCTCTTGCTGCAAACATATTATCTGATAGATAAGCATTTTGCATCATTGTTTCTTTTCTTTCAGCTTCTTCTCTAGCTTCAAGAATTCTATTAAGAGGTTTACCTATTCTAACTATACCTTGTCCTATCTTACTATATGTTTGTCCTACCTTACTATCTAAAGCTCTATTTTTAAGATTCCAAAGTTTATCTCCAAAAGACATACTTGAATCTTTATTATCTTTGTTCAATTGTCTTTCTCTTAACTTTCTTCTCATTTCCTCTTGATCTTGTTCTTCTTGCCAATCTAAATATTCATTTCTATCATCAAATCCTAATTCTTGTGATTTCTCTAATTCTTTAACATGTTTTCTTTTTCCTTGATATTTAGGTATATTATCCATATAATCACTTATTTCAGATTTAGTTTCTCTACTACTTTTTCTGATGTCTGCCATTTTATTTCTCATATATTTATCAGGATCAGTTCTCATTAATCTATGATCCATCATGTCTGATCTAAGATCAAAATCTCTTTGTAAATTAGGATCTATATTTATTTCTGGAACATCAAAAGGACTTGTTTGTGTTTCAATTAAAGATGGATTCTGTATTTTGTCATTCATATCTGCAGTAAATGCATTCCATTCATCCATAGATCTATTGACAGATTGATTATAAGCAAACATTCTATCACTTGAGTTAAAGAATGGCTCCGTCTTTTCTTGAGGAGTTGTTTGATTATCAAACATATCCATACTAATAGGTGTTGAATATAAATCTGTATTAATATTAAAAGGATCAATTTGATTAGTATGTGGATTATATCCTGTATTATAATTATCAATACCAAAAGGAGAACCTGCAAATTGAAATTTAGGTAACTCACCACCTTTATCAAACCCCCAATAGTTTGCAATATTAGACCAAGTTTTTTTCTTAAAAGGATTTTGCCATTCAAAATCATCAAGTGTTTCACTAACTGGTTTTGTTACATTTTCATATAGATAATCATTTGTATCCTCAATAGCATCAGATACAGGTACTGTAACGTTATCATACAAATAGTCATTTACATCTGAAAACGTTTCAACTGTTTTATCTATTCCATCTGATATAAGGTTTTTAGTCATTTCAATATTTTGCGCTTGCAAAACTCTAAAAGGTTTCATACTACTATGTATTTCTAAACCCTTTTCTATTACATCTTTCATAGATAATCCAAGCCATGAATTATCACCAGCAGAAAGTACTGGTAGTACATTTTTATAAAGATTCTCCATCTCTTTAAAATTACCTTCACCATCTAATACATTTTGTATACTTCTTCTTTCTCCTGTTTGTTTTATTCTTGGAATGTCATCTTGTGTTAAAAGATAATCCATTAACAATGTTGGATCTGTCATATTTAAAACATTAAACTGTCCATCATTCATATCATCATCTATATCTAAAGCTTTACATACACCATCAGCACAATTACTATCATAGAAATCATATTCTGCTGGATCTGTTCTAGGATCAACACTTACAGGAAGAGTTCTACTAGGCCATCCAATATCATATTCTTTACCCATAAAATCAAAGGTAGTCCCAAGTCTCTGATTTGTACCTGGCTTAAATGTTTGTGCTGTTTTCATAAAGTGATTAAGCTGATCTAATGTAAGTTCTAAATCAACTTCTCTAACACCTCTTTCATAATCACCATCAGTATAGTCAGTAAGTGGATTATATTCTTGATCTGCTTCTACCCATCTATTAACATATCCTTTGTGTACAAATTTACCATCTTCTTTTTTATTCCAGTTATTAGGAAGATTTTCTTGATCTAGAACAAATGCTTCTATATGTCCTGGAGGCATTCCTCCTACTCCATCCCAACGGTCAGATCCACCTTCATATCCATAAGGATATTGTCTTACTCTAACTGTATATGTTTTTTCTTCTGATCCATAACCACCAAAAGGTTCATAACCATCATCAACACCAGTGGTTGGAATTTGGTATCCAGTTTGTGCTTTAGGTAATTCTCCACCTTGTTTTCTACTTAAGTATCCAATATTTAAAGTAGGTAGATTTTTATCTTCCCACCAATTTTTTACATTTCTTCCTATTCTAGTTCTATCTCCTAAAAAGTTAAGACCATAATTAATTGCTCCTGTGTATAAACCATCTTTAACACCCTGCTTAACATTTTGCCAATATGCATCAGCTAAATCACCTTTTTGCAAAACATTATTTTTATTCATAACAATGTCTTTACCAAAGAGATTATCATCCGTACCTCTAAACCATGCAAAATTAGGTTCAGAGTGTCCATCTAAAAGTTGTAATCTTTGTTCTTCCCAAGAAGGACAATTTCCTGTTGTACACATTTTGTCATACCAATCAGTTCCTCGTTGATCTATATAATCCTCATATGCGTTTCTATAATTTTTTCTATTAGTTATTCCTGTATTAAGACCTCTTGTAAGCATACTACCAAGACCAACAGTTCCTGCTAACTTTAAAGATTGTTCAAGATTAGATCTACCATCTCTTGAATTAACATAATTACCAAGTCCAAATTGTGCTTTAGGTATTGACCCTCCATATCTTTCATCATTTCCTGGTCCTAAAATATCATCAATTTCTTCAGGACTCATTCCTCTGGCTAACATAGCTTCTCTTGTCATAGCATTTTCTGGATTTTCTAAGTCTTCTATATTTTGTGAAACTCCTGTAACAGGTTTACTATATGTTCCATCTGGTCCTACATTAGATATTATATTAGGATTTAAATTATAAGGTACTCCTGAATTAGCAGCATGTTTAGGACTATTTAAATATTCTTGACTATAGTTATAATTATCTGGATTGTTAGGATCAAATGGAATTCCTGAAAACCCTGTTTCAAAATCTTGTTGATTATATTTTGTAGGATCATCTGGATTTTGTGTTAAATAATCAAAGGCTGAGGAATAATTACCCTCATCATCTACTGTCCATCCTATATGTGTTGCTCCTTGTTCTCTATATTTATTTTCTAGAATATCTCCTTCAAAACCTTCATGCTTCCTATTAAAAAGACCTTTTCTATAATCAAGATGTCCTGTCTCTCTAAATAGATCAATATCAAAATCTTTTACTTTAGAATATTTTTCTGGATTTCTTCTATGCCTTTCATCAAGATAATTTTGATAATATTTTTCCTCCATTTGTTCTTTATCTTTTAAAAACTTACCTGACTTATGAGGTGTTTTAAAAAATTGTTCTGGATCAAAATATAAATCTTCATCAGTTGTATTTGTAAAACCAGCTTTCATATAATCCCATTTACTACCTGGATCATAATAATTTTCTTTCTTAAAACTTTTTGCTGTTGTATCTATTGCTTTTATTAAATCAAACAATCCTGTATCACCTACACCTGATAATAAATTTGCTTCTTCTGGAGATCTAAATTCTTCATCATAGTATACAGCATTTGTTCCTTCTTCTACTTCTTTGTTAGCATTATCTATTTCACTATCATCATCCTTATCATCATCTTTTGTAGTATTATCTGAAGTTATTGCTTCTGGATATGCTGCATTTAATTTATCTGTTGCTTCTTTATTTTCTGCTAAACTAATCCATTCTCCTGTTGATCCTTTTTTTCTTGTATACCAAACACCATCAATTATTTTATAGTCATATGCATCATCATGATCAGCATATACTCCATCATTTGTTTCAGTGTTTTTCTTTGAAATATTAACAACATTATTAGAAGTGGTAGAACTAGTAGTACTATTGTTAGTAGTAGTATTATTATTATTATTATCAACTTCTGTATTAGCAGGGCCAGGACCTGTACCATCAGTATCAGGACCAGTATTACTTTGCCATGCACCACCTTGATATATGTGTTTAGTGTGCACACCATTAGCATCTATTTTAAAGTAAACTCCATCTTTACTTATTGTAGATGGATCAACTTGTTGACCTAGTATATTTATCCAGTGCTCACCACCATGTTCATATGATGGATTAAAACCTTTAATATGTGGATTATTATATAAAAACATTAAGTTACAGTTTACTTTATTAATATACTAAATATTCATGAGATTTACTAATGATTCGGCTACCTATTGGACCTTAAGATACTTTTCATTACATCTAATTGATGTAGTCCACTTGTTTTTGAATCATTGTAATACATCCTATTTAATTTATCATATAATTTATTTGCTTTATTTTCTTGTTTGGTTCCTTTGTATACTCCACTAATATAATCATTATAAAATTGAACTTGATTTTTCATTCCAAATTCACCACCAAGTTTACTAAAAGGATTTAAATCTACCTTATCCCACCATTCAGAAACGTTTTCTTTTACTTCACCTAATTCATCTATTACTGCATCAATTTTAGGAGCTACATTTTTATTATATCCATGTTTTATAGTTTCTCCTAGATTAAGTATTTTTTCTTCAATAGGTTTTTCTTTTATTCTTTTATTTGATTCTGGATTAAGATCTGAATATTCTCCTTTTACAATAACATTATTATCTACATTATCAATATCAGTTTCTTGTAAATCTATATAATCAATATATTTATTTACCATATTAGCATAATCATCACCTCCCGTAGGACTATATTTTTTTGGTAATTCTGTATATATATCAAAGTCTGGATCTTTCTTTTGTGATGAAGATATTTGATTTTGATACTCTTTATAAAGAATTGCAATAGTTGCTTTAGCTGAATTTGCTGGATCCATAAGTTGATCATTAGAAGTAATCCCTACTTTTTTAAGAGCTTCTATTTCTGTTTCATCACGTTCATTCCATCTTATTTGTGTCCAACCAACACTTCTATTATCACCTGTTACACCATATGTTTCATATTTTGATCTGACATCCGGTGATGTATCACCAAGATTTAAACCTGTTTTATTAGTTAAATATTTAGTTCCTGCTTTAATAAAATTTTCTGAAGCACTACCTTCATCACCCATACCACTTTCATATCCATATATTCCAAAAGCTATTAATGCTAAATCATTATACATATCTCCATCCATTCCTAATTTATCCATCATAAACTTTTTATTATCAGTGAGGGAGTTTAAAAATGGTTGAGTATTATTTACAAATTCTTCTTCTTCACCTGCTGCTGTTCCATCATATCTTTCAGAATTAGTTTGATAATAGTTTTTATCAAAAGTAATATTAATTGGTTTGTATGTACTTGTCATCTTATTAGCAATTCCATGACCGTCTTGTTCATTACCTTCTGAATCTATATAAGTTTGATATTCTTTTTGATTATCTCTACTTGCATAAAAATTAATTTCACCATTTTCATATACAAAATTATTACCAGCATCTTCAGGTAATATAAAAACTTTAGTTCCTTCACCTACATCTGGATTTTCATATAGTTCTGTTAATGCTGTACAAGTACCATTAATACATCCATTAGTCATTCTATTATTATCACTATTACCATCCTGTAAAGAGTTTATTCTATCTACATCTTTTGAACTAGGAACTGTATGAATTACCATAGGAACTTCATCATCATTTGCATTCTTTAAAACAAAAGATGGAGTTGGTCTTCCTTCTCCTGAATCATCATAATATCCACTATCCTCATTCATTGTTCCTATTGTATAAACACCTGCACCAGTTTGTTTATTTCCTTTAGCCCAATCTATTTCAGATGTATAACCTTCAACTTCCATAAGTTCATCTATTGAACCTGCATCATGTTTTTCCATAGCGTTGTTAAGTCCTTCTCTATCTAACTTTACACCGTTATAAAAGAATGATCCTTTAGTAACTGTTTGTGCATCTCCTACATTTTCACCTGTTAAGATAGGATAACTTTTAACTGGTTTATCATTACCAGGATAATATAAATGCATTCTACCTTTTTTCTCATCTACAACAATATAAGGTTTACCTGCAGATTTATTTATCTTTATATTTTGTCCTATTTGTATTTCATCAGCATTAGTTATATTATTATCTGATAATAATTTTTCTAGGGTTACTCCATTTTCACTTGCTATAGTAGAAAGATTATCATTCCTTTTTACTGTATAATTAATTTGTTTAGAATTATCTCCTTCAATTTCATTCATACCTTGTGTAATTCTATCAGCTTGATCCATTTTGTTTATTTGAGTCTTTATAGTTCTTTTACCAGAGTTTTCCCATTTTCCTTTGTCTGAATTCCACTTCCTTCTATTCCAACTAGTATTTACACCATGATTATCATCAACATTCATTTCTCCTACTTCTGTATATGGTGACTCAATTATTTTTTTATTTCTGTTTATATTTTTATCATTTGTATTAACATTATCTGGTAATGTTATTTTTTGACCAGGTTGAATTTTTCTTGGATCAGATATATTATTTAATGCAGCAATATCTTGGTATCTAACTCCATATTTACTTGCTATTGCTGATAATGTATCTCCACTCTTTATTTCATAAGTAAATGTTGCAGTACTATCATCTATACTAGTATTTTCAGAAAGTGATATTCTATCTCCAGAATATATTGTACTTGGATCATCCATATATTTTGGATTTAAAGTTAATATTTCAGATAGTGTCATATTGTTAGCTCTTGCTATTCTAGAAAGATTATCTCCTTTTTTAACTACATATGATTTTTGCACAATAGGTTCTCCACCTGTTTGCATTTTAGGTTTAATTAAATTAAGTTTTTCTAATTCTTTTTTTGCTAAAGGAGATACTTTACCTCCAGAATTATATGATTCTAATTGTTGATTTAATCTTTGAATTTTTCTTAAAAATTCTCCACCTAATTTTTTCTTAGGTCCAGGTATTCTTTTTTTTGTTTTAGGATCATAATAAATTCTACCATATAGTTGAGGAGGATTCATATCACCAATAGTATTAATAATACCATCTACAACTTTACTACTAGGATTAATATTCCAATTATCAAAATAACTAATGTAATGACCGTGATCATCTTTACCTTTGTCTAATTTAAAATTACCTAATACATCTCCGTATAATCCTTTACCTAAATTTGGATTTTCTTTTTCATAAGCATCAAAAAACCAACCATCTTTAGTTCTTATACAACCTTCTTCACCTTTTTTGCATGGTATCATTTCTGGTCTATTATGATAATCTCTAGCAAAATTAGTTATATCACCATCATTTCTATCTGACCAATCTAAAATTTTACTTATTCTATTTGATATTTCATCTTCTGTATATTTAGAAGTATAAAAAGTTGTATCTTCATCAGCTCCTTTTGTAGGTCTGTATCTTGATTCCTGTATACTATTATATGGTTGTTCAAAATTTAACATCATATTAAGAAGATCTATTCTTTCTTTATATGATACTTCTAATCCTTTATTTATATCTGGATTTGATTTCAATGCTTCATCTATATTAGCTCTTTTTTGTTCTAGATTACCATAAAGACCTGCTTCTATAACTCTATTAAAGAAATTATCATAATCATGTGGACTAATATTTTCTGCAATATTCTTTTTCATTTCATCTCTTAGCCAAGCAATCATACTAGGACCACCCATTGCAGGAGTCAATATTTTATTAAGCGGGTGTTTAGGATTAATCGTTTCATTTGCATGATCATGTATTTGCCATACAGGACTTACAACATTTTTAATACCTTCATATATTTTTTTAGCGTTTCCTTTTTCTTCTCCTCCTTCTTTCTTTTCAAATACATATCTTCCTTCATCATCTATTGTATAATACATTCTATTATATAATGATGCTGGTTGTACTCCTAATATATTTTCTTGTGCAAAATCAGAAAGTTTTTCCTTCCAACCTCCTTCATATTGATATGGAGATAAATCCCATTTATCATAGTAACTAATGTATTTACCTTTTTTATCTTCTCCTTGATTTAAAGTAAAGTTACCTAAAACGGAACCATAAAATCCACCAGACTGACCAGTTCCCTCTTCTTCATTTCCAGCTGTTGTTAAAAAAGTTTCAAAATCAGGAAACTCAACCCAGCTATAATTATCCTCTATTTGTTTTTTTGTTTCCTTTTCCCATTTTTTATAATTACTACTATTTACAAAATCTTTGTGTTCTTGTATATCTTTATAGTATATGTACTTATCTGGCTCATCTTCTGCTTTATATTTTAATGTTGTTGCTTGTTTACCATTCCACATATATGGATCATTCTCTGGATCATTGCTTTTCTTAAGATCAATTAGCCTATAAAAAAGCTCATAATCAAATTCCTCTTCTAAATTTTCTTCCCAAGCTTTATCTATATCTTCTGGATCACCCCGCTCATCTAACAAATAATCCCTATACCAAATGTCTTTTTCAGTTTTTCCTATCCTATTAATATTTTCTTCAATTTCCTGTTCAGTGTATGGTGAGGAATAATATATATCTCCTTTGTTATGACCTTGAGTAGGAACGTATGTAGTTTGTTGTGGTATTGAATTACCTTCTTGATCAAGACCCATTAACAAATGTAATAAATCTCTTCTTTCACCAGTTGCATCTTCACCTATATCTCCAAAATCATATTTTTTATCTTCTTTGGTAAAAATAGCATCATAAAGTCTATCATATGCATCTTCATATCCCCATGGATCTATATTATCTGCTATTTTATTTTTTACCCAATCCACACCTTTATCAACTAGATAACTAGTAGTAGGCATAAGAGGACCTAGTAAATTTATCATGCCTAATCCATCCTGTGCTTTTGGTAGTGAACCTCCATCTTTAAATCTATGTTGTAAAGATATTTTAGGTTTAAATTGTAATGGTAGTTTTTGTACATTTTGATTTACAAAATATTCATGAGGATCATTTAAGATTGGTGAACCAATATTTAAAGCTAGATCTGTATTTCCAAAATTCTGTCTAATACCTAAATCAAACGCACCTTTAAATATAGGATCATTATCCATTGGTAAAATACCAGTTGCATTAAACTGTGTACCTGTTGGAAAAGTATATCCTGCACCACCTATCAATTGATTTTCTGCAGGATTATGATGTAAGAATGCACCAATATTTTTTCTTTGTCCTGGATCCCAACTAAAAGTATTTTTTAATGGTATCTCTTTAACTTTTGTTGTACCCATATTATGTATACCAGAATTAGGAGGTAATAATCTACCATTAGCTAATAATGGAATACTAACATTTGTCATATCTATTTCACCTGTTGGTGTATCAATATCTATGTAAGGTCTACTCTTAAAAGGAGAATCATCCCTATATCCAAACTTTGATATAAGTTCATTACTTGAAGGTATTTTATATTTTATTTTTGGTTCACTCATTATCTAAAAGATGCATTAATTTTTGTATTAGCTAATTTTAATATCATTTTTCTATCAGCAGATATATTTTTTCTAAGTATAACTTTATTCCAGTAATGTCTAAATTTCTTACGTTGTAGCTCTGGTTTATTATAATCTAAGTTTGCTTGATTTAAATCTTTTATATAACCATTTAATTGTGTTATAAATATTGGCAGATTCCAGTTAGGATCAAACTCACCTCTATCTCTTGTAATATCCCAGAACTGATTAAATCTATATTTCTGTTCTACTTTACTATATAGTATTCTTATCTCATTACCTGTAATAAAAGGGAATTGTGTAATTAAAGGTACATTGTTTTTAGGATCTAGTGTTAATGCAAGTTCCCCTGATACTTGTTCAGTGTTGTGTATTATTGCATGATCAAAATTCCAATCTAAATCATGGAATCTATCACCACAATTATCATCTAAGTTTCCTCTATAGATATAAGATTCTAATTGATACTCTACACTTCTAATTGTATTAACAGTTTGACCTACAGCTTCAACCCATTCTATTTCCCATGGATAATTTTCTCCATAATAGTTTGCATATAAATCACATCTATCATTATGTTTCCATATACCACCTTTTGTAAATGTTCCATCTAAACAACATTCATAATCATAATGACACATTTTAGGATTAGAGTTAACCCATAAAGGATCTCCAACACCTGTGGTTGTATTATACCATTTTGCTATACCATTCATAATATCTGAAGGACATATTCCTGTTGTTGTTACAGGTATTGATGGAAATGGTAATTGAGTTGGATCACATTCACATTCCATTTTTCTACATACACCATTTTTACCCTCAACTACACAACTTTCATTTAATCCTAAAACTTGATGAGGAGGTGCTGTACCATCTGTTAATTGAGTTATTCTTTCGTATCCTGCAGGACATGAACATACTGGAGGTAATGTACATAAATTATTAGCTAATGTAGTTGCAAAATCAGTAACAGTAGCTGGAGTTAAACTTAAGTTTTGATAATTTGTATCACCAGCTGTTACTATATCAAAATCAGCCTGATTAGCAGTTCCAGTTGGATGACAATATAATCCCCAGCTTTCTGAAGAAATAGTTGCTAATCCTGCAGTCTCAGCTGCATTAGCATAACCAACATTAAAACCAGGATTATTTGGATTTCCACTTGCATCATTATTAGGAAAGCTTGAAGGCATAGCTCCTTGTAAAGATTGATAATATTGAGAAGCGTGAGCTCCACCACCATTATCACCACCATCTGCCATTATAATACAAATACGTTTATAAGCTGAATGATCTGTTCTATCTCCTAAAGTAGAATTAAGTACACCAGATAACTGTTGTTGTGCATCATCAAATGCACAAAAGAAACCAGTAGTACCACCATCACCTGGTATATAATCACTTCCCCAAGTTGTTGAAACTGTATAATTAGACATATTTACTTCACCCTCAAGTACCCCTCCTGATCCATCTGGAGATGGTGTATGGTTATAATAATCACCACAACTATCCCATGAAGCTAATCCTATTTGAACATCTCCACTATCCATATCAGTTTTAAATGCCAATACAAAATCATCAACAAAACTTCTAAAATGGTGTAGAAAATCTTCTGTAGAACCTGATTTATCAATAGCAAGTACAATATCTAATTGACAATCAAGTTGCTCTATATAAAATTCAACAGGTACTTCATCAACAATTACATCTGCTTCATAACTACCTTGAAATACTTGACAACATGTTTGTGTTGATGGATTCCAAGTAAAGCCAGGAGGACAATTTGGTTCAGCCTCAAGATCTTCATAACTATTAGTTGTGAAGAAATGATTTAAACTTGGTATCATTAATTCAGGATGCCAATCGTGGAATGACATCCAAGCTTCATATTTAGGATCATAACTTATTGTCCATGATACATCTTCAAAATATGTTTCATCTTGTAATGAAACTGGCGTTGTATTATCTAACATTTCAACAGGAGCATATTCTCTACATTCACACATATATTGT
>CERO01035176.1_pt1 | contig 36323 bp, 42 predicted proteins | sample 530851 | NCBI WGS metagenome assembly CERO01 (sample SAMEA2621033, study PRJEB7988) | marine metagenome | biome: marine biome (ENVO:00000447); feature: surface water layer (ENVO:00002042); material: "saline water (ENVO:00002010), including plankton (ENVO:xxxxxxxx)" | depth 5 m
AGAGCAAAGAATGCGTTACCTAATTAATCAAGCGTCCCACTAGCGATGGCAGTGTGTATGCTCCTTACGCTCCAATCCAGCGCCTCGCCTGAATGGAGACGGGTGCGTTTGGCGTGCAGGTGTTGCCGGATGAGCGTGTATGGACTCCTCCTCTATTGCAAGCACTTTTTTGATCACGAGAAGGTACGACTGCCTACGTGTATCCGGTCTCTCCAATGATGCCGTTTTATAGGCATCGGACCCTGAAGGGCTATTCGCACGCCGGTTCCCAATCGCTTACACGAGCTCGTGGCTCCACGCTCATAAAGGGTTTTCCCGGCGTCGGTTCGACCTGTTCGCCATCAATCAAAATGCCATGCAATCGCGGTGTTGGATGTCTCCCTTGGAAACTCTGTTTAACTCACTTTGTGTGCCACGTTCAGACGGCACCTCACATGCTGGCTGCAGCCAGGTTGTTGTCATAGTCCGTGTCGTTGTGCACCAGCGCCCAGGCAATTCGGGCTGTTTTTTTGGCCAGTGCTACCGTTGCCACATTGACATGCTTTCGGGAGGCAAGGCCTTTAAGCCAATGACTCAGTCCGTCGTCTTTGCCATCAACATGACGCAACACGGCTCGTGCTCCATGAACGAGCAGCTTGCGCAGGTAACTGTCGCCGCGCTTGCTGATCCCCAGCAGACGATCCCGACCCCCGGTGCTGTGCTGTCTGGGCGTCAACCCAAGAGAGGCGGCGAAGTCCCGTCCTCTGCGGAAAGCCTTCGCGTCGCCCAAGGCGCCCGACAAGGCACTTGCTGTGAGCGGCCCCACGCCACGCAAGGTCATCAAACGTTGCGCCACAGGATCTTGCTTGACACTGTCAGCGATCCGCTCGTCAAGCTTTGCGACGCGATCATCCAGGTGCTGGAGATCCTCAGCCAGCCCATTCAGCAGAATGCGGAAACTATCGCTAAGTCCGTTCTCGGCGTCTTCCAGCCATGTTGGTAAGGCCCGGCGGAGCTGCTGGATGCCCACCGGCGCGACAATGCCGTACTCTCCCACCAGTCCCCGGATCTGGTTGGCTTTGGCGGTACGCTGTCCCACAAGCTCTTCCCGGATACGGTGCGCTGCCTGAATGTCCTGCTGGGCAACCGTCTTGGGCGCGACATAACGCATGTTCGGCCGGCTCATGGCTTCGCAGATCGCCTCCGCGTCCACCCGGTCATTTTTGTTACTTTTGACATAGGGCTTCACAAACTGTGCGGCAATCAACCTGACGTGATAACCCCGCTTCTGCAGTTCCCGGGCCCAGTAGTGAGATGAGGCACAGGCTTCCATGCCAATCTCGGCACCGGCCGGTACTTTCCGGCTGATCGCATCAAGCCACTTGTGGCGGGAGTATTTGCCTTGCCATTGAGTTTGATCGTGACGGTCTACGCCGTGCACGTGGAAGACTGACTTGGCAATATCAACACCGACGCGGATAATATTCATCTGGGCTTCTCCTCATCTTCATGATGGTTGGCTTATCACTCACCATTTTGGCACGTAGATGCCGGTTAGGTGAGGAGGAGTCCATCCCATTGCTTACCCGGTCGTGGCCCCATTGCGACACGAGGTCTTGCGAGTGCCGCAGCACACGGTCGACCGAAGGTATTTGACGTCTGATATCCCGGTTAGCGGTCATTGCACATGGCCTCAGCTGAGCCCCTCGATTTTAAGCGAAAAACGGATGTATGCCACTCATGCGAATCCGGCATGGCTTTGCTTGCCACGTCATTCGATATTCTGCACCTGCTCCCGCATCTGCTCGATCAGCACCTTGAGCTCCACCGCGTTGTGGGTGCTGCTGCTGGCAATGGATTTCGAGGACAGGGTGTTCGCCTCGCGGTTCAGCTCCTGCATAAGGAAATCGAGCCGGCGCCCGCAGGGGCCCCCTTTATCCAGGGTGCGCTGCACCTCGCCGATATGTGCCTGTAAACGATCCAGTTCCTCGTCGACATCTGCCTTCTGTGCCAGATACACCAGCTCCTGCTCCAGACGGCCTGGATCAATTTCAACCTGCAGCTCGGCCAGGCGCGCCTGCAGCCGGGCCCGTTGCCGCTCACGCAGGGCGGGCACCAACTGCCGAGTGGCCAGGGTAGCGGCTTCCACCTGCGTCAGGCGCTCGCGAATCACCGCCGCCATCTTGGCCCCTTCCCGGGCGCGGTTTTCCAACAGGCTGGTGAGTGCTGCCTCGAATAGCGCAGTGGCGCCCTGCAGCAGCGCCGTTTCGTCGATCTCCGCCGTGGCGCACACGCCGGGAAACTGCAGCAGTTCCAAGGGGTTGACGGCCTGTGCATCGGGCAGCAAGGCGCGCAGTTCGGTCGTGGCGCCGAGCACCTGCTGTAGCCGTGCGCGGTCGATTTCCAGCGTGGCGGCCTGCGCGCCGCCGGCCTGAAAGCGGAACTGACAGTCGAGCTTGCCGCGCGACAGGCGTGCCGCGGCGCGCTCCCGCAGCCGCGTTTCGGCATTGCGCAGCGCCTCGGGTAGTTTGAAGCTGCAGTCGAGATAGCGGTGGTTTACGGTGCGCACTTCGGCGATCAGCTCACCACCGCTCACGCTGGCGCTCTCCCGGGCGAATGCGGTCATGCTGTAAATCTCTGCCACGTGCCTGCCTCGCATACTGTGTTAGCGGGCAGTCTAGCAGCCTCTGCGGAAGGCTCACACCGGCGTTCCCCGGGCGGTAACACCTGCGGTCGATTGCGGCCTGTACTGAGCCTGCTCTGCAGGCGGCTTGCGGCTCGCGTATACTGCGCTCCCCATTGACCGGAGACTCCCCATGCAACGACCCAGCGGCCGCGCGCCTGACGACCTGAGAACAGTCACCCTTACCCGGGATTTCACCTGCCACGCAGAGGGCTCTGTGCTGGTCGAGTTTGGCGCCACGCGCGTTATCTGCACAGCCTCGGTGGAGCCGGGCGTGCCGCGCTTCCTGCGCGGCACCGGCAGTGGCTGGGTGACCGCTGAGTACGGTATGCTGCCGCGCTCTACAGGATCGCGCATGGATCGTGAAGCGAGCCGCGGCAAGCAGGGTGGCCGCACGCTGGAAATCCAGCGCTTGATCGGTCGCTCACTGCGCTCCGCCGTCGACCTGAAAAAGCTGGGGGAATTCACCATCACGGTCGACTGCGACGTGATCCAGGCCGACGGCGGCACGCGCACGGCGGCCATTACCGGCGCCTGTGTGGCGCTGGTGGATGCCCTGAACCACCTGCAACGCAAGAAGTTGATTACCACCGACCCGCTGTTGCAGATGGTGGCGTCGGTGTCCGTCGGTGTGTTTCAGGGTGAGCCGGTACTGGACCTGGACTACCGCGAGGACTCCCGCGCCGACACCGACATGAACGTGGTGATGGGCGAGGACGGCGGTTTTATCGAAGTACAGGGCACCGCCGAGGGGCAGCCGTTTCAGCGCAGTGAGATGAACGCCATGCTGGACCTGGCAGAGAGCGGCATTCGCGAGCTGTTTGCGGCCCAGAAACAGGCACTGGCGGGCTGACGCGGTTCAGACTTCGATGTCGTAATCCATGATGACCGGGGCGTGGGAGGAAAACACCCGCGCCTTGTAGATGGCGCCGTAATCCACGGCGTACTTCAGGCTCTTGGAAATGACCTGGAAATCAGTGCGCCAGCCGTTGCTGCCGGGCTCGCCGTCCGGCCACCAGCTGAACTCATCGCGGTCGGAGTTGATCTCCCGGAACGCGTCCACGTAACCGCCACTCAGGAGCTCGTCCATCCATTGCCGCTCCTCGGCCAGGAAGCCGGGAACGGTGCTGTTGCGTTCAGTGTCCTGCACATCGGCGGCGGTGTGCGCCAGGTGCCAGTTGCCGCAGATGATGAATTCGCGGCGCTTGTTGCGAACCTTCTGCAGATGATTCTGCAGCAGCCCGTAGAATTCTGTCTTGCGTGCCAGCTGCTCGGCGTTGCCCGGTTCGGCGTAGGGGGCCAGCAGGCAGCCCACGCTGAGGTTTTCATAGTCTGCCTGTATGTAACGGCCTTCCATGTCGAAGTCAGCGAACCCCAGCCCGGTCATGATGGCTTTCGGCAGCTTGCGACAGTATACCGCCACGCCATTGGATTTGCCGTCGACGTGGTCGTAGAAATAGGCGTTGTACTCCCGCGGGAAGTAGAGATCGTCGCGCAGATCGTATTCGGTGCAGCGCAGATCCTGAATGCAGATGAAATCGGCGTCCTGCTCGTTCAGCCAGTCATAAAATCCGTTACCGGCGGCGTTCTGGATGCCGTCGGCACTGAAGCTGATGATCCTCATTCTTGGCCCCTTGCTGAGAGAGCGTGTATCATGAAAGCGCCCATGATACCGGCGTCGTAGGGCAAGCATAACCCCAAACCGGCCAATTCGCAGCCTTTACTCCCGCTCGGAGTCGTAAATGAATGCATATCAGCAGGAGTTCATCGAGCTCGCCCGTCGTCACGATGTCCTCAAGTTCGGCGAATTCACCCTCAAGTCGGGTCGCGTCAGCCCCTACTTCTTCAATGCCGGCGCGTTCGCCAGCGGCGCGGCGCTGGCTACGCTGGGTCGCTGTTATGCACAGAGCATAGTGCAGGCCGGGATTGAATTCGACGTATTGCTGGGGCCGGCCTATAAAGGCATCCCGCTGGCCGCCGCGACGGCCGTGGCCCTCGCGGACCACCACGGGCGCGATGTGCCCTTCGCCTACAACCGCAAAGAGGCGAAAACCCACGGTGAGGGCGGTACGCTGGTTGGTGCGCCTTTGCACGGGCGTGTTCTGGTGATCGACGATGTGATTACCGCCGGCACCGCGGTGCGAGAGGTCATCGGCATGATCGAAGCGGCCGGAGCCAGCCTGGCCGGTGTGGCCATCGGTCTCGACCGGCAGGAGCGCGGCACGGGAACAGCCTCCGCCATCCAGGAACTTGAGCGGGAGCAGGGCATTCCGGTACTGAGCATCATCAACATGGGCCACATCATCGATTACCTACAAGCGGCGGGCGACGCCTACCATGAGGTACTGACGGCCATGCGTGCCTACCGACAACGTTACGGCGTGTGACTTGTTGCGTCGGCTGGCAACCTCTATATTGAACGCCATGAAAAGACCGGTCTTCATGCAGCTCGTTGGCGCGGCCCTGTTCACTTGCCTGGTGGCCCAGGCGACTGCACAGGGTGGCAACCTGTATCGCTACCGCAACGACCAGGATGTCGTCGTGGTCGATGACAGCGTGCCGCCGGAGTTCGTCGCGCGCGGCTATGAAGTGCTGAACGAGCGCGGCGCGGTCATTCGCGTGGTGCCCAGGGTACTCACCCCCGAAGAACTTGCCGACGCCACCCTGCAAACCCGTCTGGAAGAGGCGGCGGCGCGTGAAGAACAGCGGCTGCGCAAGTGGGACCAGACACTACTGCTGCGCTACAGCTCCATCGAGGACATTGAGGCTCACCGCGACCGCGCTCTCGCCGACCTGCGCCTGCGCGTGGGCATCCTCAAAAGCAACCGGCGCAACTTCAAACAGCAAATCGAAACCTACCAATCCCAGGCTGCGGACCTTGAGCGCCGCGGGTATGAGGTGGACGAGGCGCGGCTCAAGGCCATTGCCAGCCTGCAAAAGGAGCTGGCCGCAACCGACCGCCAGATCGCCGATCGCAATGTGGAAGTGGAAGAGGTTCGCGCCAGCTTCGAGGCGGACATCGAGCGTTTCAAGATGCTGGAAGAGGCGGTGCGTCTGCGCCGCGAACTGAGCTCCAGGGCCGCTCAGGCCGATTAGTCGGGGGCGCCGAGCCGGGGGCGCCGAGCCGGGGGCGCCGAGTCTCGCAAACCCCAAACCCCAACGGTCACGAATCTGTCGCCTATTTGCGCGCACTTTCAAGTTAATGTGCAATGCTTAAAGTGGTGTTGACAAAATGATGCGAGGCAAATCCAATGCACAGATTAATACAACGCGCGGGGCTTTGCCTTGCGTTTCTGGTGGCGGTGTTCACCGGCTCGGCCCTGGCGGCTGACAAACCGAATATCCTGGTAATCTGGGGTGACGATGTCGGCCAGTCCAATATCAGCGCCTATACCCGCGGCCTGATGGGTTACAAGACCCCCAACATCGATCGCATTGCCAACGAGGGCATGTTGTTCACCGACTACTACGGTGAGCAGAGCTGCACCGCGGGCCGCGCCTCATTCATCATGGGCCAGTCGGTATTTCGCACCGGGCTGTCCAAAGTGGGCCTGCCGGGTGCCGAGCTCGGCATGCAGGAAGAGGACCCGACCATTGCCGGTCTGCTGAAAAACCACGGCTACATGACCGGCCAATTCGGTAAGAACCACCTTGGCGACAAGGATGAGCACCTGCCGACCAATCACGGTTTCGATGAATTCTTCGGTAACCTGTACCACCTGAATGCGGAAGAGGAGCCTGAAAACGAGGATTATCCCAAGGATCCCGCTTTCCGCGAAAAGTACGGTCCGCGCGGTGTCATCCGCTCTTACGCTGACGGTCGCATCGAAGACACCGGCCCGCTGAGCAAGCGGCGCATGGAAACCGTTGACGATGAAACGGTTGCCGCGGCGAAAGACTTCATTACCCGCGCGGTGAAAGCCGATACGCCCTTCTTCGTCTGGTGGAGCGGCACGCGCATGCACTTCCGCACCCATGTCAGCGACGAAAAAATGGCGATGGTGAAGAAGCAGTATCCCCACGCGGATGAATACACCGCTGGCATGATCGAGCACGATATGCATATCGGGGAGTTCCTCACGTTGCTCGATGAACTCGGTGTAGCCGACAACACGCTGGTTTTTTATTCCACCGACAATGGCCCCCACATGAACACCTGGCCGGATGCGGCGATGACGCCTTTCCGCGGTGAGAAAAACACCAACTGGGAAGGTGGCTGGCGGGTACCCGCCGCAGTGCGCTGGCCCGGCAAGATCCCTGCTGGCAGCGTCTCCAACGACATCATGCACCACATGGATTGGCTGCCCACCTTTCTGGCGGTAGCGGGAGAGCCTGATGTGAAGGAGAAACTGCTCAAGGGGCACCGTGCGATCAACCGCAAGTACAAGGTGCACCTGGATGGCTATAACTTCCTGCCCTTCCTCACCGGTGAAGCCGAAACCGGGCCGCGTCGTGAGATATTCTACTTCTCCGATGATGGTGACCTGACGGCCCTGCGCTACGACGCGTGGAAGCTGGTGTTCCTGGAGCAGCGCATCGCGCAGACGTTGCAGGCGTGGCAGGAGCCCTTTGTGGAACTGCGTTTGCCTTACATATTCAACCTGCGCCGCGACCCCTACGAGCGCGCCCAGATCACCTCCAACACTTACTATGACTGGATGATAGACAGGGCCTACCTGTTGGTGCCCGCGCAGGACTACGTAGCGCAGTTCCTGGCGACCTTCAAGGAGTACCCGCCACGTCAGAAAGCCGCCAGCTTCTCGCTGGATCAGGTAATGGAAAAACTGACGACGCCTGCCGGTACGCCCTGAGGCCGTTGATGAGAACCCCGTGGGCGCACAAGCCCGCGGGGTTTTTTTATGCGAGGTGTTTTGCGAACAGCTGGCTAGCTGGCGGCAGAGCCCGTCTGGCCGGCAAGGGGTGTGCTGACTGCCTGGCGAAAAAAACCGTTAAGCAACAGCGCCCACTGTTCCTGCCAGTTCTCGGTGGGTGAGCGGGTAAAGCCGCTGCGCACGAACTGGGCAATACGCCCTTCGGCGGTAGCCATGAGCAGGTTGGCGGCGGCGGGCAGTGGAATGACCGGGCGCAGCCCCTCGCGCAGTTCCGCCTCCCGCAGCACCTGTTTCAGCTGTGTTTCGTAGCGGTCGAAAAGCTGTGCCACGCGCTGGTGCAGACGATCGTTTTCCCCGGCGAGGGCATCGCCGGTGAGTATGCGGGTTATGCCCGGGTTGCGTTCGGTAAAGGCCAGCAACAGCAGCAACATCTTCTCGCAGCGCCTGGCGACGCCGGGTTCCTCAGTGAGGATGAGGTTGATGCGGGAAAACAGCGTGTCTTCAATAAACTCGATCAGCCCTTCAAACATTTTTCCCTTGCTGGGAAAATGGCGGTAGAGAGCGGCTTCGGAAACACCGACTTCACGCGCCAGACCGGCGGTCGTGATGCGATTGCCGGGGCTGGCCTCCAGCATCTGGGCAAGGGCTTCCAGGATTTGCTGACGGCGTTGGGATTTTTTCGGCGGCATGTCGCTCACGATCGATGACGGGTGCCCTAATGCTATCGGCTCGCCGGGGCGGCTGCAACACGCGTAACGTTCAGGCGCCCCGGTTTAGCCCGCGCGACCGGTAATTAATGTGCCGATGCCAGTGTCGGTGAAGATCTCCAGGAGCACCGCGTGCGGCACACGGCCGTCGATGATGTGCGCACTCGCCACGCCGGACTTGACGGCATCCAGAGCGCAGCCGATTTTGGGCAGCATGCCGCCGCTGATGGTGCCATCTTCTATCAGCCCGTCCACCTGTTGTGTACTCAGCCCCGTGAGAATGTTGCCCTGCTTGTCCAGCAGGCCAGAGACGTTGGTGAGCAGCATAAGTTTTTCCGCGCACATGACCTGGGCGATTTTGCTGGCTACGAGATCGGCGTTGATATTGTAGGTGTTGCCGGCATGGTCGACGCCAATGGGTGCGATTACGGGAATGAAGTGACTGCCCAGAATCACATTGAGCACTTCCGTGTCGATCTGGTCGACTTCACCCACGTGGCCTATGTCGACGATCTCCGATGCGCCGAGTTCGGGGCTGTAGCGGTTTACGGTGAGTTTGCGCGCGCGAATCAGCTGGCCGTCCTTGCCGGTGACACCAATGGCCTTGCCGCCGGCGCGGCTGATGGAGGAGACGATCTCCTTGTTCACGCTGCCGCCGAGCACCATTTCCACCACGTCCATGGTTTCGCTGTCGGTCACCCGCATGCCGTTGACGAACTCGGTGTGGATGTTGAGTTTCTTCAGCAACTCGCCAATCTGTGGGCCACCGCCATGCACGACTACAGGGTTCATGCCGACCAGCTTCATCAGCACTACGTCCCGGGCGAAGATCTCGTGCAGCACCGGGTCCACCATGGCATTGCCGCCAAATTTCACCACGATGGTCTTGCCGGTGAAGTGCTGGATATAGGGCAGCGCTTCGGTCAGTACCTGGGCGATGTTAAGAGCGGATTCACGGTCGAGCGACATAGTCTTTCCTGCGGCGCACTCTGGGCGAGCGGAGTAGGTATCGGGTTATTCGGGGAGGCTGAGCTGTGGCGACACCACGGCCATCTGGTCCCGGAAATCAGTCATGATAGCGCGCAAGCGCTGCTCTGTGGAGGCCTCGAAGCGGGCGGTGAGCGCGGCTGACGTGTTGGATGCACGCACCAGACCCCAGCCGTCGTTGAAGTCGACGCGCAGGCCATCGAGCGTGTTCACCTTGCCCTCCGGGAAGTAGGCGCCATCCACAAGCTGTTGTACCAGTGCGAACTTGTCGTCATCCGGAACCGGGATGAGAATCTCCGGCGTATTTGCCGATTGAGGCAGGGCATCGAGCATGTCGTCAAGGGTCTGGTTCTGGTTGCTGAGTATTTCCGCGAGGCGCACGGCCGCGTACATGCCGTCATCAAATCCATACCAGCGTTCGCCGAAGAAAATGTGCCCGGAGAATTCGCCGCCGAGCATCGCGCCCGTTTCCAGCATCTTTTCCCGCATGAAGGCGTGCCCGGTTTTCGACAGCACAGGCCGCCCTCCGTGCTCGACAATCAGCTGCCCCAGGTTGCGGCTGCACTTCACGTCAAATACCACGTCCGTACCCGGATTGCGGGATACGACGTCTTCGACATAGAGCATCATCAGCTGGTCCGTGCGCAGTATCCGGCCGGAGCCCGTCACCACGGCAATGCGGTCACCGTCACCATCGAAGGCAACACCCAGATCGGCGTGGTTGTGACGCACGGCCGCCGCGAGGTCGGAGAGATTTTCCTCGCGGCTGGTATCCGGGGAGCGGTTCGGGAAGCGCCCGTCAATTTCGCAGTACAGTTGCAGGACATCACAACCCAGCTCTGCGAACAGCTGCGGCGCGATGTCGCTGGTGGCACCGTTGCCGGCGTCCACCACCACTTTCAGCGGAGCGGGCAGCGTGATGTCGCTGATAATCTCCTCGAGGTAGGCGGGCAGTGGATCGGCTTTCGATGCCTTGCCCCGGCCTTCCCGGAAGTCTCCGGCCAGCGCGGTTTCGCGTAGGCGCTGCATCAGGCCTGTCGTGCTGGGCGCGTTCCTCAGCACTATCTTGAGCCCGTTGTAGGACGCCGGGTTGTGGCTGCCGGTCACCATGACGCCGGAGCGGGTTTGCAGTGTGCGTGTTGCGAAGTACAGCAGTGGTGTGGGCACGACACCGATGTCGATGACATCGCGACCCGTGCTGAGCAGCGCCTTGATCAGGGCAGCTTTGATGCGTGGGCTGGATGTTCGCCCGTCGCAACCTACAATAAGTGCGCTTTCTTTGTTGTCGGCGGCGATGGTGCCCAGCGCACGACCGATCAGGCTGACGGTGGTATCGCCCAGCTCCCGCTCGGCTTGCCCGCGAATATCGTAGGCGCGGAATATCTGTGCCGGCAGGAACTCCTCCGGGTTGATCACGGGGTCGTGGGAGAGATCGGCGTTCTCGAGGTCGACGTGGGTGTCGGCGCTGGCGTGGTCGGGTTCATCCTCGACCAGGGGCGTACGCTGGAACAGCGGATGCATCAGGTGGTTGTCTGACTGACTGTTTCTAGGCTGCTCGGGTTTGTCCTCGTCCTCGTCTTCGTCTTCGTCTTCGTCGAGAGGTGCATGCCCCTTGTGCTCTACCAGCAGTTCGCGCAGGTGCTCCCCGAGGGGAACCAGATGCGGCAGGTGCAGCTGCACCTGACCCCGCAGGCCTGCACCGCGCATGATACGTTCGACATCCTTGGTCAGCAGGCCGGGTATCCGTGCGGCGAGCAGCAACAGGCCACCGGTGATACCGAGCAGAATCAGGGCCAGCAGTAGCAGCACCGGCAGACGGCTGATGTGGAACTGGGCGATGAGGGCATGCGAGGGCGTGAATGCCAACTGCCAACTGGTGTCCGGGACGGTAAATACCACTCGGTACGCTTCGCCCTGTGCCTCGGCGCTGCCTACGGTAATCAGTTCCACACCGTTTTCGACATGGCTCTGCTGCAGGGTCACCTGCCCATTGGCCGGGTCGGCCAGCGCCAGCCAGCGCGGGATAAGCGCCTTGTCGAAGGTCCCAAGGATCACGATCTGTTGCCCCGGCTGGTCGTCAGCGCACACCAGTTGCGCCATGGAGGTGTAGATCTGGCCTTCGGCGCGATAGGTTTCCGGCTGGCTCGGGTCACCTGCGGTAGCGCGGCGCACCAGGTCGAGCTCAATGTGGTTGCGCAGCTGATGACTGGACCCGCTGAGGCTGGCTGTGCCCAGGTCGCTGAGCAGCAGTGCACGCACCTCGCTGAACTCCGGGAACAGGCGCAGGATCTGCCTCTCCAGCGGCGCTACCGTTGCCTCCTCGGCAACCAGCAGCTGCTGCCCGAGTGCGCTGTCGGCGACCTGCTGCAGGCGTTGGCGCAGGTCCGCCGCGACCTGAGCCAGGGCGCGCGCCTGTTCGCTGGCAATGATATTCACCGCGGCGCGGGTATGCCGATCCTGCAGCCCGGTATCGCGCAGCAGGGCGAGGTAACCGAACCCGAGCAGCACCGGCAGGGTAATGGTCAGCACGGCAATCAGGAGTATGCGGTGCAAGGTCGCTTTGCTGGCGACGACCCCGGCAGCGGTGTTCTTGATGTCTTTAGCCATCCGCTGCCTCCATGCGCTGTGCGATCAGGGCTATCAGCTCGCGTGCAATGGTCGACTTGCTGGCCTGCGGTAGCGCGCAGCTGCCCTGCTGCCAGAACACCGTTACGGCATTCTGGTCACTGTTGAACCCAATGGCCGTATCGGAAACATCGTTGGCGACGATCATGTCCAGTTTTTTACGCTCGAGTTTGCCTCGTGCATACTGCTCAACATCGTGTGTTTCCGCGGCAAAGCCCACGGTGAAAGGCGCCTGCGCATGGCGGCTTACGGACGCCAGAATATCCGTGGTGCGCTCCAGTTCGAGGATGAGGTGCTCCGCATCCTTCTTTATCTTGCCTGCGGCGGCTGTCGCCGGACGGTAGTCCGCTACCGCGGCGCAGGCGATGAATAGGTCGCAGTCCGTCACCCGCGCGAGGCAGGCGTCCAGCATCTCGGCCGCACTCACAACATCCACACGTTCTGCGTGCTCGGGCGTGGCCAGCTGCACGGGCCCGCTGACCAGGGTTACCTGCGCGCCAGCATCCACGGCCGCAGCGGCCAGGGCATAGCCCATCTTGCCGGAGCTGTGATTGGACAGGTAGCGTACAGGATCGAGTGCTTCACGAGTTGGCCCCGCGGTGATCACAACGCGGCGGCCGGCCAATGCGCCGTTGGCAAACAGCCCGGCAGCGGCCAGCGCGATATTGGCGGGCTGTTCCATGCGTCCGGGCCCCACATCCCCGCAGGCCTGTTCACCCGAAGCGGGGCCTACCAGTGACATGCCCCGGTCCTGAAGCGTGTCGATGTTGGCGCTGGTAGCCGGGTCGCGCCACATTTGCTGGTTCATCGCTGGCGCCACCAGTTTCGGCGCCGCGGTGGCGAGGGCAACAGTGGTCAACAGGTCATCGGCGCGCCCACTGGCCAGCCGGGCAATCAGGTCTGCGGTGGCCGGCGCAATGATGAGCAGGTCAGCCCAGCGCGCCAATTCGATATGCCCCATGCCGAGCTCGGCCTCGGTGTCCAGCAGTTCGGTGTGAACCGGGTTGCCGGAGAGCGCCTGCAAGGTCAGCGGCGTGATGAATTCCTGCGCGCCCCGGGTCATCACGACTCGCACATCGGCGCCGCGCTCCTTGAGTTGGCGGACGAGCTCTGCCGATTTGTAGGCGGCGATGCCGCCGCTGACGCCGAGCACAACATTGCGATTGAAAAGATGTGCCACTGCGGCTACCCAACTGGGACAATAGGTTGTTTTCAGAGGCGAACAATACCATCACGACAGGTGTTTTGACACCGCAGGGCCGAAGCCAGGGAGGGCGTCGCCATGTCAATCAGGAATTGGGCCGCGGGGGAGGGCCCGCGGGACAAGCTGCTGCAGCGCGGCGCGAGGACGCTTTCCGACGCCGAGTTGCTCGCCGTGTTGCTGCGCACCGGGCGCCGCGGTTACTCCGCGCTGGACCTGGGGCGCGACCTGCTGCAGCGCTTCGGCAGCCTGGGCGGGCTGCTGGGCGCAAGCCAGGAAACGCTACTGGAGTATCCGGGATTGGGGTCCGGCAAGTACGCGCTGCTCAAAGCCGGGCTCGAACTCGCCCGGCGTCACGCGCTGGAACAGGCCCGCGCCGGGAGTGCCCTGTGCAGCCCCCAGGCGACGCGGCAGTTTCTGCAGCATCACCTGGGCGGCCAGCCGCGTGAAATCTTTACCTGCCTGTTTCTCGACAACCAGCACCGCATACTGCGTTGCGAGGATCTTTTTTTCGGCACGCTGGATGGTGCTGCCGTGTACCCGCGCGAGGTGGCTGTGCGCGCGCTGCAATACCATGCAGCGGCGGTGATTCTCGCGCACAACCACCCCTCCGGCATCGCCGAGCCCAGCCACGCGGACCGGCGCATCACCGAGCGCTTGCAGGCGGCGCTGGGCCTGCTGGATATCCGCGTGCTGGACCACGTCATCGTGGGGCGGGGCCAGAGCTATTCCTTTGCCGAAAGCGGGTTGTTGTAGCGTATACTTCGCAGCCGGTTTCGCTTGCGATACCTGGGGTGTTCTGGTATAAAGTCGCGCTCCGCGCGGCCGGGGTACCCTTTCAGACCCGTTTGGCCACACAAATTCGACAAGTCCCGTGGTATATGGGAGAGGCAATCATGGCAAGAGTATGTCAGGTCACCGGCAAGCGCCCGGTCACAGGAAACAATGTATCACACGCAAAAAACCGCACGCGCCGTCGTTTTTTGCCGAACCTGCACCACCACCGGTTCTGGGTTGAATCCGAGAAGCGTTTTGTCTCCCTGCGTGTTTCCAGCAAGGGCATGCGTATCATCGACAAGAAGGGCATTGACCAGGTGCTGAGCGATATTCGCGCCAGCGGCGTCAAGGTCTGAGCGGCGAAGTCTGAAGGAGAATAGCCATGAGAGACAAGATCAGAATGATTTCGTCAGCGGGTACAGGCCACTTTTATACCACTGACAAAAACAAACGTACCACCCCGGACAAACTGGAAATGAAGAAATACGATCCAGTTGTGCGCAAGCACGTCATGTATAAAGAAGGCAAGATCAAGTAAGCGCGTCTCGCCTCCTGGTACGTAGGGAACCCCGGCCTGTGTCGGGGTTTTTTATGGCCACGCAACATGCCTGAACTACCCGAAGTCGAAACTACCCGTCGCGGTGTTCTGCCCTGGACCGAGGGGCAGCGCGTACTCGCCGTGGACATTCGCGAATCCCGCCTGCGCTGGCCAATACCGGATGACTTGCCACAGCGGCTCTGCGGTCAACATATTACCGCGGTGGAACGTCGCGCCAAGTATCTGCTCTTTCACACCGCCGCCGGCAGCCTGCTGGTGCACCTGGGGATGTCTGGCTCCCTGCGAGTGATCCGCGATAACAGCCCCCTGCTGCGTCACGACCACGTGCAGATCACGCTCGCCAGCGGTGATCGGCTGCGTTACAACGACCCCCGGCGCTTTGGTTGCATGCTATGGCTGGCTCCCGGTGAGTGTCATCCGCTGCTTGCCGGGCTGGGTCCGGAACCACTGTCCGAGGCTTTCAGCGGGGAGCTGCTTCATGCGCGCGCCCGCGGCCGCCGCGGTGCGGTGAAACCGTTTCTGATGGACGGCAAGGTGGTTGTGGGTGTGGGTAATATTTACGCCAATGAAGCGCTATTTCTTGCGGGCATTCGCCCGGATCGCCCCGCGGGCAAGATCAGCCTGGCCCGCTACCAGCGTCTGACGGAGCACGTGAAGCAAGTGCTTACTTCCGCTATAACGCAAGGAGGAACGACTCTGCGCGACTTCGTGGGCGGCGATGGCAAGCCGGGCTACTTCGCGCAGCAGCTCGCGGTCTACGGCCGCGGCGGCAGGCCTTGCACCCGCTGCGCGCGCCCCCTGCAGGAGGTGCGGCTGGGCCAGCGCAGCACAGTGTATTGCGTGGCCTGTCAGCGCTGAACAGGCTACACTCTGGGTCTGTCTGGGTGGGGACGTCCGTCCCGCGGGGGAGTGAACAATGAAAACCAATGACCTTAATCGCCGGCTCGCGTCTGCAGCGTTGGCTGTATGCCTGACGGCACCTCTATTGGCCGTGCCGCAACAGGCTGCGGCGCAAAACGCCGTGGATGAAAGCCCGTCCGCCGGAGCCATGGTGGGGGATCTGCTGATTGCGCGACCTATCGGTGCGGTGATGACCGTGGGTGGCACGGCCGCCTGGCTGGTCAGCCTGCCCTTTACCCTCCTCGCGGGTCACGCCGGGGAAGCGGCCGAAACGTTGATGGTGGGCCCGGCGGAAGCCACCTTCATGCGCTGTCTTGGCTGTCGTGAAACCGGCTATACCAACAAGGATATCGACCGCAATCGTGCACGCAAGGCCGCCGCCGCGGCTGAAGAAGCCGGCAACTAGCGGAAACGTTCCTGCAGGGCCCGGGCCACCGGCTCGGGCACGAAAGGTGTGATGTCGCCGTTGAGTGCGGCGATTTCACGCACCAGGGAGGACGAGATGTAGGACAGGTGCTCCGAGGGCGTCAGGAAAATGCTCTCGAATTCCCGGTCCAGTGCCCGGTTCATGTTGGCAAGCTGGAACTCGTATTCAAAATCCGCCACCGCGCGCAGCCCGCGCAGCACGCAGCGCGATCCCTGGCTGTGCACAAAATCAATCAGCAGGTTGCTGAAGCCCACCACTTCCACGTTCTCCAGATGCTGCAGTGAGGCCTGGCACAGCGCCACGCGCTCCTCCAGGTCGAACAGCGGCGTCTTCTTTTCACTGTGCGCAATTGCCACCACCACTTTGCCGAACAGGCGCGCGGCCCGTTCTGTCAGGTCGACGTGACCGTTGGTGATCGGATCGAACGTGCCCGGGTAAATGACCGTGTGTGAATTCATGCAGGGTGCTCAGCGCTGATAGACCAGCCGCGGATGGTAAACACTCACTGTAGCCGGTGCAAACGCCCCGACGTCACGCCGTGGTGCGGAAAACGCGGTAGCGCACCGCGCCGGAGGTTTTATCGCGATACAGCACCCAGTCCTCTGGCAGTGCGGCTTCCGGCTCGGTAGCCGCGGTTTCGACGTAGATGCTCGCCCCCGGCGCCAGCACACCGCTCTGTGCCAGCAGCGCACAGACAGGTTCCACCAGTTGCAGGGCAAACGGCGGGTCAATGAAGACGATGTCCCAGGGGCCGGCCCCCGAGGCCAGCAGGTCCAGCGCACTACAGGCATGGCAACTCGCGCGCGCCGCCCCGTCCAGGGTAGCCAGGTGGCGGCGTATCTGCGTCAGGCTCGCGGCATTGTTGTCGACAAAATCGCAGTGGCGCGCCCCGCGTGACAGCGCTTCCAGCCCGAGCGCGCCGGAGCCGCTGAACAGGTCCGCGCAGCGCGCATCCGGCACCTCGGCCGCCAGCCAGTTGAACAGGGTTTCCCGCACGCGATCACCGGTGGGTCGCAGGCCCTCCGCGGCGTTGAAAAGCAGTTTGCGGCCGCGCCAGCGCCCGCCGATGATACGCAGGCTGCTGCTGGCAGTTGACGGCTGCTTGGCCGACCGACGCCGTGCTGTCATTTCGTCGCTCCCCCGAGCAGTGGTAGGATACGCAGTCCTGCGGATGCCTCCCGCGAATTTTATCACGAGACCCATGAAGTTTTTCAAACGCAGTAAGAAGACGCCTGCGCCGGGCGTACCTGAAACCGAAACCCGCGCGGACGATGACGTTGCGCCCGCGGAGCGCGAGGCAGGCAGCGCTGACGACGTGGTCGCGACCCCGGTGCCCGCGGCCGAGGCTCTGGTGCCAGCCTCCGAGGCCGAGCAGGCCGCGGCGGAACCGGTACAGCAGCCTGCCGAGCGGCCGGTGGCGGCGGCGGAGGCCGGTTTCTTCGCCCGCCTGCGGCGCGGCCTCGGCAAGACCAGCAACACCCTGGTGGAGGGGCTGGGAACGCTGTTTCTGGGGCGCAAGGAGATCGACGCCGAGCTGATGGAAGAGCTGGAGTCGCGCCTTCTGCTGGCTGATGCCGGCGTTGACGCCACTGTCGAGATTATCGGGCGCCTTACCCAGCGTGTTTCACGCAAGGAGCTGACACGGCCGGAGGCCCTGCAGCGCGCCCTGCAGGAAGAGCTGTTGAGCCTGCTTCAACCCTGCGAAATGCCGCTTGATGTCAGCGGCCATAAACCCTATGTGATCCTCATGGTCGGCGTGAACGGCGTAGGCAAGACGACCACCATAGGCAAGCTCGCGCGTCGCTTTCAGGCGGAAGGGCGCTCTGTCATGCTGGCGGCTGGTGATACGTTCCGCGCCGCTGCGGTCGAGCAGTTGCAGGTGTGGGGTGAGCGACACAATGTGCCGGTCATCGCCCAGCATACCGGTGCCGATAGCGCGTCCGTGATCTACGATGCGCTGCAGGCAGCTCAGGCGCGCAAGGTGGATGTACTGATTGCCGATACTGCCGGGCGCCTGCACAACAAGGACCACTTGATGGAAGAGCTGCGCAAGGTGGTGCGCGTGATGGGCAAGCTGGATGCCGCTGCACCCCACGAGGTCATGCTCGTGCTGGATGCCGGCACCGGGCAGAATGCCCTGGCCCAGGCCAGTCAGTTCCAGCAGGTGGTGGGGGTGACCGGCCTCACTCTCACCAAGCTGGACGGCACCGCCAAGGGCGGTGTGATCTTTGCCATTGCCCGCAAGCTGGGGCTGCCGATTCGCTTTATCGGCGTGGGCGAAACAGCGGATGACCTGCGCCCGTTCGCGGCGGAGCCGTTCATTGACGCCCTTTTTGCAGGTGCCGATCAGGCGCCATGATCACGTTCGATCGTGTCAGCAAGCGCTACGCGGAAGGTCACGAGGCTCTGAGCGAAGTCAGCGTTGATATTCGCCAGGATGAAATGGTGTTTCTCACCGGTCATTCGGGTGCCGGCAAGAGCACGTTGCTGCGGTTGATCATGCTCATCGAACGGCCCTCACGCGGGCAGGTTATTGTCGATGGCCTGAATCTGGCCAAGGTGGGGGAGCGCGGCATTCCCCGTCACCGGCGCAATATCGGCGTGGTATTCCAGAACCACCAGCTGCTGTTCGACCGCAGCGTATTCGACAACGTTGCCCTGCCGCTGGTGATTGGCGGCTACGAACACCGGGAGATTGGCCGCCGTGTGCGTGCAGCGCTGGACAAGGTAGGGCTGCTGACGAAGGAGCGGGCGCTGCCTGTGACCCTATCTGGCGGTGAACAGCAGCGGGTGGGCATCGCCCGTGCGGTGGTAGCGCGCCCGCGGATCCTGCTGGCGGATGAACCCACGGGCAACCTCGACCCGGTGCTTTCGGCGGAGATCATGCAGTTGTTCGAAGCCTTCAGCCAAGTCGGCGTGACGGTATTGATTGCCAGCCACGACCTGGCGCTGATCTCCCGCCTGCGCCACCGCATCCTGACCCTGCGTAATGGCCGTCTGGTCGGTGCGGGGTCATGAGCGCCGCCGAGGGCAAGCCGCGTCGCGATGGTGCCAGTGCTCGCCGCACGCGCCTGCGCCACTTGCTCCAGGGCTGGCTGGCCCACCACCGGCTCTCCGCGGCAGATAGCCTGGCGCGTGTGCTCGACCATCCGTTTGCCAGTGCGCTTACCTGGCTGGTGATCGGCATTGCGCTGGCGCTCCCGGCTGCACTGACCGTGGCGCTGGACAATGCCCGCGCGCTCAGCGACCGTTGGGACAGCCCGGCGCAACTTTCTCTATTCCTGGGTGGTTCGGTGGGTGGCGAGGAGGCGCAGGCGTTGCAGGATACGCTCCAGCAGCGACCCGACATCGAACAGGTGGTGTTTGTATCGCGCGACGATGCCCTCGCCGAATTCAGTGCGCTTTCCGGGTTCGCCGATGTGCTCGATACACTGGAGCGCAACCCGCTTCCGGACGTTCTGCTGGTAACGCCCGTGCCCGGTAGCGACGCGCTGGCGCCGCTCTACGAACAGCTCAAGGATGACCCGCGCGTCGCGGAGGTGGTGCTGGACATGGCCTGGCTGGAGCGACTGAATACCCTTATGCAGCTTAGTCGGCGCGTGGTGCTGGCACTGGGTAGTGTGCTGGTGGCGGGGGTGGTGCTGATTCTGGGCAACACCATCCGGCTGGCCATCGAGAGCCGGCGCGAGGAGATCGTGGTGATCAAACTGGTGGGCGGCAGCAATGCCTTCGTGCGCCGCCCCTTCCTCTACACGGGCCTCTGGTACGGGGTGGGGGGAGGCGTGTTCGCGGCGCTGCTGGTGGCCTCGGCACTGTGGTTTCTCGGCGGGCCGGTGACACGCCTCGCCGAACTCTACCAGAGCAATTTCCGGCTCGGCGGCCTGGGCATCATGGGCAGCCTCAACCTGGTGCTCATCGGCGGTGTTTTGGGGTTGGCGGGCGCCTGGCTGGCGGTGACCCGGCACTTGCGCCTGATCGCTCCGCGCTAGGCAGGGCGCGCCTGCAGGGAACTTTTCCACCGTTAGCACTCTAATACAAAGAGTGCTAGAATCGGGCACATGATAGAGGGGAAAAATCGCATGAGTAAAGCGTTGCTGCCGGTCGACCAGATGGTCCCGGGCGCCAATCTTGCCGCCTACGTGCAGGCTGTAAGCACCATTCCGCTGCTCACACCGGAGCGCGAAAAGGCGCTGGCGGAAGACCTCTTTTTCAACAGCAATCTTGAGGCTGCGCGCGAGCTGGTCATGTCGCACCTGCGCTTTGTGGTGCACATCGCCCGCAGCTACTCCGGCTACGGCCTGTCCGAGGCCGACCTCATTCAGGAAGGCAATGTAGGCCTGATGAAAGCGGTCAAGCGCTTCAATCCGGAAAAGGGCGTGCGCCTGGTGTCGTTTGCCGTGCACTGGATCAAGGCAGAGATGCACGAGTTCATCCTGCGCAACTGGCGCATCGTCAAAGTCGCCACCACCAAGGCCCAGCGCAAACTGTTTTTCAACCTCCGCGGTGCGAAGAAGGACTTGTCCTGGCTCAGTCACGAAGAGGCTCAGGCGGTAGCGGATGATCTGGGTGTTGATATCGCTGAAGTGCAGCGCATGGAAGGGCGGCTCAGTAGCCGTGATGTCGCCTTCGATTCACCGGTAGGGCAGGACGAAGACGACGCCTGGCAGGCACCGCAATATTACCTGGAAGACCAGCGTAGCGACCCCGCCCTGTCCGTTGAGTCGGACAATTGGCAGGAAAACAGCGAAGAACAGCTCTACCACGCACTGTCTGAGCTGGATGAGCGCAGCCGCGACATCCTCGCCCAGCGCTGGTTGGCGGAGAAAAAGGCCACGCTGCACGAGCTGGCTGCCAAGTACGAGGTGTCTGCGGAGCGCATTCGTCAGCTCGAGCAGAACGCCATGAAGAAATTGCGCAGCGCGATCGCCGCCTGACGCATCTCCGGGGGTGCTACACTGCACCCCCCTGTTTTCCGGAGCCTGCCATGGCGCAGTTTTTCATTGCCAGCGCGGCTGTCAGCGGTGCTCTCGCGGTCAGTTTTGGCGCCTTCGGTGCCCACGCCCTGAAAGCCCGGCTGGATAGCTACTCTCTGGGCGTCTTCGAGACCGCCGTGCAATACCACTTTATTCATTCTCTCGCCCTCCTGGCGGTGGGCATCCTGCTGCAGCAAAACAGCGAGCTGGCCCTGCTGCGCAGCAGTGGCTGGCTGTTCGTGCTCGGTATGCTGCTGTTTTCCGGTAGCCTCTACGTGCTCAGCCTGTCTGGCCTGCGCTGGCTCGGTGCCATTGCGCCGCTCGGTGGCCTGTCGTTTATCGCCGCCTGGGGTTGCCTGGCGGCCGCGAGCTGGAAACTGGCTGGCTGATGGGTGAGAACAGCCAGCGCCCCATTCGCAGCTACGTACTGCGCATGGGGCGTCTTACCACCGGCCAGCAACGCGCCTGGGATACCTACTGGCCGCGCTTCGGCCTGCTGCACGGTGATGGTCCGCTCGATTACCAGAAGGTGTTTGGTCGCGACGCGCCGCGGGTGCTGGAAATCGGCTTCGGTATGGGGCAATCCTTTGTCGAGATGGCCGCGGCAGCGCCCGCGACGGATTTCATCGGCATTGAGGTGCATCGCCCCGGCGTGGGGAAAATGCTGCACAGCATGGCCGAGTGCGGTGTGGGAAACATCCGTGTGTACTGTCACGACGCGGTGGAAGTGTTGCGCGACTGCATTGCCCCCGCTTCGCTTGATACCATCCAGATATTCTTCCCCGACCCCTGGCACAAAAAGCGTCACCATAAACGACGCCTGATCCAGCCGGCTTTCACCGCAACGCTGGTGGACTACCTGAAGCCCGGCGGTGTGCTGCACCTGGCGACCGATTGGGAAAACTACGCGCAGCAGATGCTGGAAGTGCTGGACGCCACCCCGGGCCTGGTCAACCTGGCGCCCGATGGGCTGTATGTCCCGCGCCCGGCACACCGACCGCTGACCAAGTTCGAGCAGCGCGGCGAGCGCCTGGGGCACGGCGTCTGGGACCTCATGTTCCGTCGCAGCGTCGACTGAAGCCCGGCCTTGCGAGCCCGAGGGGATGCCCTCAGGCGAGAAATTCCGTAATCACCGAGTCGAGAAAGCGGCGCCCCAGGGCGCTGGCGCGTACCCGTGTGCCCTCCTGCAGCAGCAGGCCGCGAGCGGTCAGTGTATCCAGTGCCGGTTGCAGCGTGGATGGCGGGAGTCCGGTGCGCGCCGCGTAGTCCGCCAGGGCGAAGCCGCTGTTCAGGCGCAGGGCGTTGAGCATGTATTCACCGGGCTTTTCCGCGTCTGTCAGCCACTGGGACTGGACGCGCCAGTCGCCCGCCGCCGCGAGGTAAGCGTCCGGCTGGCGTCGTTTGGCATAGCGCATAATACGTCCATCGGAAAAACTCACCTTGCCGTGCGCGCCCGCCCCGATACCCAGGTAGTCGCCGAACTGCCAGTAGTTCAGGTTGTGCCGGCACTGCTCACCGGCCGCGGCCCAGGCCGATACTTCGTACTGCTCAAGGCCAGCCGCCGCGAGCTGGATCTCGCCGGCGTCCTGAATATCCGCCAGCACGTCCTCTACAGGCAGAATGGGTGGTTGTTTGTAGAAAACCGTGTTCTGCTCGATGGTCAGCTGGTACCAGGAGAGATGCCCGGTCTGGTAGCCACTGGCCGTTGCCAGGTCGGCCATGGCCGCGCTTGCACCCTGCGCGGGCAGCCCGTGCATCAGGTCGAGGTTGATACGCTGAAAGCCCGCGCGGCGCGCCGCCTCCACCGCGGCGTGCGCCTGGTCACTGTCGTGCACCCGGCCCAGCGCCGCGAGCTGCTCATTCTGGAAGGATTGAATTCCCAGCGACAGGCGGTTGATGCCGGCAGCGCGAAACCCGGCAAACTTCTCCGCCTCCGCGCTGCCCGGGTTGGCTTCCAGGGTGGCTTCGAGGGCGTCTGCCAGCGCTACCCGCTGCCCGATACCCTGCATCAACCGACCAATGCCGGCAGCGCTGAACAGGCTCGGTGTACCGCCGCCGATGAACAGCGTCTGGATCACGCGGCCCTGCACGAAGGGCAGGTCGGCCTCCAGGTCTGCCAGCAGGCTATCGATATAGGCGGTTTCCGGCAGGTTGCGGGATTCGTGTGAGTTGAAATCGCAGTAGGGGCATTTGCGCTCGCACCAGGGCAGGTGCACATACAGTGCCAGCGGCGGTAGTGGCAGCTCGCCCATCAGGGCGCCGGCTGCTGCAGACGCCGCTCCAGTGCCGCGACCAGCTGCGCGCAGGCCTGGGCCCGGTGGCTCACCCGGTTCTTGGTGCGCGGAGCCAGCTGCGCCGCGCTGCAGTTGAACGCGGCGACGTGAAACAGCGGGTCGTAGCCAAAACCGCCCTCACCCTGGGGGCTCTCGAGAATATGACCCTCCCAGCTTCCCTGGCAAATAATCGGTGTTGGGTCACTGGCGTGGCGCAGGTACACCAGCACGCACTGGTAGCGTGCGCTGCGTTCCGGCCACGGCACGCCCTGCAGCGCGGCCAGCAGCTTGCGATTGTTGCCTTCGTCGCCCGCCCCGGAGTAACGCGCCGAGTGAATACCCGGCGCCCCCTGCAGGCAATCCACTTCCAGCCCGGAATCGTCGGCAATAGCCGGCAGGCCGGTGTGTTCGGCGGCGGCGCGTGCCTTGAGGAGGGCGTTCTCCACAAACGTGAGCCCGGTCTCCGCCACATCCGGCACGCCGAATTCCGACTGCGCCTGCAGCAGGTAGCCCAGCGGGTCGAGAATGCGTGACAGTTCCGCCAGCTTGCCGGCGTTGCCACTTGCCAGCACCACGGCCTGGGCGTTGCGCGCGGTGCTCATCAGTTGACGTACAGCTGGTGGCGATGCTCGAAACGGTAGGTGGTATCGGCACCTTCGGGGCGGAAATCAATCTCGAAAAAGCGCCACTCCTCGTTGATGAAGCCGAATTCCGCAATGTAGTAGATGGCGCCGCTCTCCCGCACTTCGAGGAACTCCAGGGGCTCACCGGTAATCAGATCGCGCGTGTAGCCCTGAATCATCATCGCCCGCGCCTCGGTGCCATCGCCAACGTGCTCGCGGACCGCGAGGTTGAGGATAGCCCTGTTCTTGCCGCGGGTGATGCCGTAGCTGGCGGCGACACGCGGGTCGAGAAAGGTGGTGTTGACCACGCTGTAGTGCAACTCGTAGGGGCCGAAGCGCTCAGATTGTTGTGCGCTGGCGGTGCCGGTGAGCACCAGCATGAGCAGTGTCAGGCAAAATCTCTGGATCATCGTTCTCTCCTCAGCGGCTGATGAGATAGATCGCGGTGACGGCGAACAGGTTGGGCCAGGCGCTCGCCAGCAGCGGTCGACGCGGGGTGTTGCCGACCATATCGCGGGCGAGTATGCGGATGCCCCGTTCCTCGCACAACGCTTCAAAATCCGTCACCGTGCAAAAGTGGATGTTGGGCGTGTCATACCAGTTATACGGCATGAAACGGGAAACGGGCATGCGGCCCCGTGAACCCAGATACAGCCGGCAGCGCCAGTGCGCGAAGTTGGGGAAGGTGACGATGCCCTGGCGGCCGATGCGCAGCATTTCTTCCAGCACACGGTCGGGGTAGTGCACCGCCTGTAGCGCGTGTGCCATCACCACGGTATCGAAACTCTGGTCGGGGAAGTTGCCGAGTCCCGCATCCATATCCTGTTCAACAATATCCAGGCCGCGGGAGACGGCATTGGTAATCTTGTCCGGGTCGATCTCCAGGCCGAGGCCACGTACCTGGCGCTCCTTCGCCAGGCGTTGCAGGAATTCGCCGTTGCCACAGCCGAGATCGAGTACCCGTGAACCGGGCTCGATCCAGCGCTGGATATGCGTGAGGTCGAGGCGCATCAGCAGTTTCCCCGCACGCGCTGCATATAGGCAGTGAACAGCGCCAGGTAACGCGGGATCGGCATAAGGAAGGCGTCGTGCCCCTCATCGGCCTCGATTTCCGCATAGGTCACCGGCCGGTCGGCGGCGATCAGTGCATCGACGATCTCGCGGGAGCGGCCTGGCGAAAACCGCCAGTCGGTAGAGAACGACAGCACCAGAAAGCTGCACTGTGCGGTGCGGAAGGCCGCCACCGGGTCGTCACCGTATTCACGGGCCAGGTCGAAGAAATCCAGTGCCTGTGTCATCAGAATATAGGTGTTGGCGTCGAAGCTGCCGGAAAACTGGCTACCCTGGTAGCGCAAGTAACTCTGTACCTGGAATTCCGCGATCTCCTCCTCACCCAGCTCGAGGCTGCCGGAACGCAGGTCGCGACCGAACTTGTTGGCCATGGCATCGTCGGACAGATAGGTGATGTGGCCTACCATGCGCGCCAGCGCCAGCCCCTTGGCCGGCAGTGTGTTGTGCGTCAGGTAGTGGCCCTCGGCGAAGTCGGGGTCGGACTGTATAGCCTGGCGGGCGATCTCGTTGAAGGCAATATTCTGGGCGCTCAGGCGCAGCGCGGAAGCGATCACGACACAGTGGCGCAGGCGCTGCGGATAAAGCAGTGCCCAGCGCATGGCCTGCATGCCACCCAGGCTGCCCCCGACCACGGCGGCCCAGCAGTCGATACCCAGCAGGTCCGCGAGGCGGGCCTGGCTGTGCACCCAGTCGCGTACCCGCAGTGAGGGGAAATCCGGGCCCCAGGGCGCACCGTTTTCCGGGTTGATGCTGACCGGGCCGGTAGACCCGTGGCAGCCGCCCAGGTTGTTCAGGCTCACCACGAAAAAATGGTTGGTGTCGATCGGTTTGCCGGGCCCAATGCACTCGTCCCACCAGCCGGGTTTGCGGTCATCGGCACGGTGATAGCCGGCCGCGTGGTGGTGGCCGGAAAGCGCGTGGCATACCAGAACCGCGTTGGAACGCGTGCTGTTCAGAGTGCCATAGGTTTCGTAGACCAGCTCGTAAGATGCCAGTACACGGCCACAGGCCAGCGTCAGCGGCTCGTCGAAGCGGGCGCGCTGCGGCGCGACAATACCAACGGTCGAAGTTTTCACGTGGCGACGTTCAGAGCCCGATAACCAGGGCCGCGGGCAGACCCGCCGCTGCCGCCATGTGCCCGAGCGCAATCTGGATCACGTTGATCAGGATGAACACCAGAATCGGCGAGAAATCGATACCGCCCATGCTCGGCAGCATGCGCCGAAAGGGCGCCATCACTGGCTCGGTGAGCTGGAAGAGCAACAACAGCGCCGGGTGCCGGCCGCCAGGCGCGATCCAGCTGAGAATGATCATGGCCAGCAGGGCAAAGAAATAGATATTCACCAGCAGGCCGACAATGCCCAGCACGGACCACACCAACAGCGTCAGCACCCCCGGTGGCCCCAGGCCATTCAGTGCCAGCAGCGCCACAATCGCCGCCATCTGCAACAGCAGGGCGAGCAGCAGTGTCGACAGGTCCAGGCCCCGGTAGGCAGGAATCACGCGGCGCACCGGCAGCACCAGCGGGTTGGTGACCTTGGCCAGAAACTGGCTCACCGGGTTGTAGAAGTCGGCCCTGACCAGCTGCAACAGGAAGCGCAACAGGATGGCCAGCAGTGCGAGGTTGAGCACCGTTTGCAACAAATAGGCAACGATATCACTCAGTGCGTTCATGGTGTCTCCTGCTCCGACTCGGCAGCCATGTCAGTGGCTCGCTGTTGCGCTGCGGTCATGGCATGTGCCACCAGGTCGCGCAGGCCCTCGTGCTCGAAACACTCCACGGCGCGCTCAGTGGTGCCACCGGGGCTGGTGACACGGCGCCTCAACTCCACCAGGTCGACATCACTCTCCAGCGCCATGCGCGCCGCCCCCAGGCCTGTTTGCCGGGTGAGGGCGGTGGCGCAGTCGCGCGACAGGCCCATGGCGCAGCCGGCATTGATCATGGCCTCCATAAACAGGAAGAAATACGCCGGGCCGCTGCCCGACAGGGCGGTTATCGCATCCAGCAGAGGCTCTTCATCGACCCACTGCACCAGGCCAACGGCGCCGAGAATGTTGGCGGCAAGCGCGCGTTGCTCAGCGTTCACCTGCGCATTTGCGTACAGGCCACTGGCACCCGCGCCCAGCAGGGCCGGTGTATTGGGCATGCAGCGCACAATGGCGGTACCACTGCCCAGGGCGTTCTCCATACTGGCAACCGTGGTGCCCGCAGCGATGGAAATGACCAGCGCCCCGCGCGCACGAACCGCTGTGGCGATGCTCGCCAGCGCAGCGTGCATGGCCTGGGGCTTGACCGCCAGAATGATGACATCGGCATTGGCACAGGCCTGTGCGTTGTCGTTGTGGACATTGATCGGGCCCAGCTTGCGCAGGTTGGCCAGGCTCGCCGGCGAGGGATCGGCGGCGTGCAGGGCAGCGGCGGAATGGCCGCTGTCCATCAGGCCCCCGATGATGCTCGAGGCCATGTTGCCGGCGCCGATGAAGGTGATAGCCGCGTTGGTCATAATTCGTGTGTCGGTTGGTCTGGGGAAGACCGCAGTATACACGCCGTGGCTGGCCGAAATCATCCGCCCCCGTGCGTGCTGCGCGGGCCGAAAATATCCGTGCCCACGCGCACCAGCGTAGCGCCTTCGGCGATAGCCGCTTCCAGATCGCCCGACATGCCCATCGACAACGTGTCCAGTTGTGGTAGTGCTGCCTGCAGTTCGACCAGCGCTGCCTGTAGCCGCGCGAAGGGCATGCGCTGCGCGGCAAAGGAGTCAGCGGGTGCAGGGATGGTCATCAAACCGCGCAGTTGCAGCCGCGGCAGCTGTGCCACCGCAGCGGCCAGTTCCGCTAGTTCACCCGGTTCCACGCCGGACTTGCTGTCTTCACCGGAGATGTTCACTTGCAGGCACACCTGCAGGTCGGCCAGCTGCGGTGGGCGTTGTGCGCTGAGGCGCTGGGCGATTTTCAGCCGGTCCACACTGTGCACCCAGTCGAAATGCTCGGCGATGGCGCGTGTCTTGTTGGACTGGATCGGCCCGATGAAGTGCCAGCAGAGGCCGAGATCAGCCAGCGCCTCGACCTTCGCCAGCCCTTCCTGCAGGTAATTCTCGCCGAAATCCCGCAGCCCCAGCGCAGCCGCGGCGCGCACCTCGTCCGCCGAGCGGGTTTTGCTGACGGCGAGCAGACGTATCGCCCCCGGCGTGCGCTGGCTTTTTTCCGCGCTGAGTCGTACTCTTTCGAGGAGCCTGGAAATCCGTTGAGCGAGCTGTTCGTTCTGCATGGGGCAGATGGTAGCTGATTCCGCTACTGCCAGGCGAGTTGAGAATAATCGGTTGCCGCGCCATGAGGTGTGAGCAGCAGTATCCGGCGCTCGCGCCGGACCGGCCCAAAGGGAGTGGAACGGTGGATATTACAGAACTTCTCGCGTTCAGTGCCAAACAGGGTGCATCGGACCTGCACTTGTCTGCCGGCCTGCCGCCGATGATCCGGGTCGATGGCGATGTGCGCCGCATCAACCTGCCACCGATGGATCACAAGCAGGTGCATGATCTCATCTACGACATCATGAACGACAAGCAGCGCAAGGACTACGAGGAGTTCCTGGAGACTGACTTCTCCTTTGAAGTGCCGGGTGTCGCGCGGTTCCGGGTGAACGCTTTCAACCAGAACCGCGGCGCCGGCGCGGTATTCCGCACCATTCCCTCGAAAGTGCTGACCATGGAAGACCTGGGCATGGGCCCGGTTTTCCGCGATATTTCCATGATGCCGCGCGGGCTGGTGCTGGTGACCGGCCCCACCGGCTCGGGCAAGTCCACCACTCTGGCGGCCATGGTCGACCATATCAACGACAACAAGTACGAGCACATCCTCACCATCGAGGATCCGATCGAATTCGTGCATGAAAGCAAGAAGTGCCTGGTGAACCAGCGCGAAGTGCACCGTGACACGCTGGGTTTCTCCGAGGCGCTGCGCTCGGCCCTGCGTGAAGACCCGGACATCATTCTGGTGGGCGAAATGCGCGACCTGGAGACCATTCGCCTGGCGCTGACCGCTGCCGAAACCGGTCACCTGGTGTTCGGCACCCTGCACACGACCTCGGCTGCAAAAACCATCGACCGCGTGGTGGACGTGTTCCCGGCGGCGGAAAAGTCCATGGTGCGTTCCATGTTGTCGGAGTCACTGCAGGCCGTTGTCTCGCAAACCCTGCTCAAGCGGTCCACCGGCGGCCGGGTTGCGGCGCACGAAATCATGCGTGGCACCTCGGCCATCCGCAACCTGATTCGCGAGGACAAGGTGGCGCAGATGTACTCCGCCATCCAGACCGGGCAGGCGCTGGGCATGCAAACCATGGATCAGTGCCTCAAGGATCTGGTGGATCGCCGCATCATTACCCGTGACATTGCGCGAGAAAAGGCGCGTATGCCGGAAAACTTCTAGTACTCAAGGATGGGAGATCGGGCCATGTTGATTGATGAGTTGTTGCAACGGGTCGTCAAGGAGCAGGCCTCCGACGGTTTTGTCACGGCCGGTGCGCCGCCGAGTATCAAGATTGACGGCCAGATCTACCCGATCAGCAAGGCCCGGTACACCGATGAGCAGACCCGCGATATCGTGCTCTCCACCATGAACGAGCGGCAGCGCGAGGAGTTCCTGCGCAGCCACGAATGCAACTTTGCCCTGGCGGTGCCCAACCTGGGCCGGTTCCGGGTCAATGCCCTGGTGCAGCGCGGCAGTATGAGCCTGGTAGTGCGCCGCATCCACACCGAGATTCCCGAAATCACCGAGCTGGGACTGCCGCCGATCATCAAGGAACTGGCCATGACCAAGCGCGGCCTGGTGATTTTCGTCGGCGCCACCGGCACCGGCAAGTCCACCTCGCTGGCGGCGATGGTGGGTTACCGCAACCAGAACAGTCGCGGCCATATCATCAGCATTGAAGACCCGATCGAGTTCATGCACGACCATGGCAACTGTCTTGTGACCCAGCGCGAGGTGGGCATTGACACCGAATCCTTCGATGTCGCCCTGAAAAACACCCTGCGCCAGGCGCCGGATGTGATCATGATCGGCGAGGTGCGCTCTGCCGATACCATGGCCCAGGCGCTGACGTTTGCGGAAACCGGCCACCTCTGCCTGTGTACCCTGCACGCCAACAATGCCAACCAGGCACTCGACCGCATCCAGAGCTTCTTCCCGGCCGACCTGCACTCCCAGGTGTGGATGGACCTGTCGCTCAACCTGAAGGCCATGGTGGCCCAGCAGTTGCTCCCGCACAAAGAGGGCAAGGGGCGCACGCCGGTGGTGGAGGTGCTGCTCAACTCGCCACTGATCCAGGATTACATTCGCAAGGGCGATGTGCACCTGATCAAGGATGTCATGGCCAAGTCCACCGAGCAGGGCATGCAAACCATGGACCAGTCGCTGATTGCGGCCTACAAGGACAACCGCATTACGCGCGAGGATGCGGTGCGCTACGCCGACTCGGCCAACGATGTGCGGCTGATGATCAAGATGTTCGACAAGGGGCAGGACTCGGGGGCGGACGACCTGGATTTGAGTTTTGACGACTCGGATCGCGGCAAACACATGGGCCGCTAGCCTCTAGTTATTCACCTGTTCGGCCAGCCAGGTCTGCAGGATCAGTTCCGCCGCGTAACTGTCCACCGGTGCGGCGCGATAGTCTCCCCGGTGCCCCTGTTCGCGCTGTGCCGATTTGGCGGCATAGCTGGTCAGGCGCTCATCGCTCATCTCTACCGGCAGCCCCAGGCGCCCGTGCAGTCGGCGCGCGAATTTGCGTGCCCGCAGGGCCAGGGGACTCACCGTACCGTCCATGTTCAGCGGATCTCCCACGACGATGAGCCCCGGCTGCCACTCCGCGACCAGCGCCGCGATTTGCGCCCAATCGGGAATGCCGTCGCGGGCCTGCAGCACGCACAAGGGCTGGCTGGTGGCGAGCAGGGAATTACCCACCGCAACGCCGATCTGGCGCAGGCCGTAGTCAAAGGCAAGTACGGTGGCGGCGCCGGCGCGCGTGCCGCGCTGCTGCTCAGGCATGGCCTGCCTGCGCGCTGATCAGATTCATATCTATGCCCAACGCACCGGCGGCCGCGGACATCCGCCGATGCCAGGGTGTCGCGAACAGGATATCGCCGTTGGCGGGCGCGGTGAGCCAGCTGTTGTGCGACAGCTCTTCCTCCAGCTGGCCGGCTGACCAGCCGGCGTAGCCCAGGGCGATAAGGTAGTCCCTGGGGCCGCTGCCAGCCGCGATCGCCACCAGAATATCCCGCGAGGTGGTCAGGGTGATGTCCTCGGTCACCGTGAGGCTGGCGTCCCAGTTCTGGCGGGCGCCGCGGTGCAATACAAAGCCATGATCCAGCTGCACCGGCCCGCCAGCCATCACCGGCTCATCGCTGAAGTCGCGACAGGCTTCAATTTTCAGGTGCTCGAAGATCTCGGCGACGTTGAGGTCCAGCGGCTGGTTGACCACCAACCCCATAGCGCCGCTTTCCCCGTGCTCGCAGAGGTAGGTCACACTGTGCGCAAACAGGCCTTCCTCGAGGCTGGGCATGGCCAGCAGGAAGTGGTCCCGCAGGCAGGCGCCGCTGTGGGTGATGGTGGTGGAAACAGGCATGGTTTCGGGTGCTGACCTCAGGGTGAATGGTGCCGGTTGTATTGCTGTGTGTTCACTCTGAGCTTAGCCGGTTTTCTTCAAATTGCCACGTGCGCACGATTTCCAGCTTGTCGGTGGTGGCGCGCAGCGCGGCGGGAAAAGGGGCAAATGGCGCGGCCATGCGCACGATCTTCATCGCCGCCTCATCGAGTACGGCGTATCCCGAGGAGCTCAGGATGCGAAGGTCCTCCAGCTGCCCTTCGTAGTTGACCACCACCAGCAATTGCAGGCTGCCGTAGAGGCCGTAGCGTATCGATGCTTCCGGATAATACTGGTTGCCTACAGCCTCCACCCGCCGCCGCCAGTCGTGCAGGTAGGCGGCGTCCATGGCTTCCTGCGCCGACACCGCACTGAGGCGGCGCACGCGGGGTGCACTCGACAGCGTGGTCTGGTCCTCGTCGATATCCATGTCGGCCTGTTCGCTGACCAGCCGGGCGGTGAGGCCGACTGGCTGTGGCGCTGACATCGGAGCCGCCTCCCGCTGTTGTTCCCGCTCTGCTGCGGCCTGTTCGCGACTGCTGCGCGCGCTCAGGGCGCTGTCACTGGCACTCGCATCAGCCGCCTCGCTCGCTTCGCGGGCCTCGGCTTGCAGGGGCGCACCGGCGGAGCGTCCTCCGGTGCGGTCCTCGGCGGCTGAACTGCCGCTGCCCGCCTGGCTGAACTGGGCGAGGTGGGTGATCTCCTCCGGCGTCAACGCGGCGCGGTGCTGGGCGAGGGTAATCGCCAGCTGCGGGGGTTGGGGCGAGGGCGGCTCGAAACCGAATCCCAGGCCCAGCAGCAGAATGAGGTGCAGGGCACCGGCCAGAAACAAGGCGATGGTGAAGGTGTTGCTCGCAGCGGGAGCGGTGGTCGTGGACACGTGGTGCCGGCCCTAGCGGGCGGCCAGCTCCGCGGCAATACAGTCCATGAGCTGGCCGCCGATATCGACATCGTAGGCGCGCTCTATTTCCTGGATGCCGGTGGGGCTGGTCACGTTGATTTCCGTGAGGTAGTCGCCAATGATGTCCAGGCCGACGAAATACAGGCCGCGCTCGCGCAGGCTGGGTCCGACCTGCTCGGCGATCCAGCGGTCCCGCGCTGACAACAGCTGCGGTCGCCCCGTGCCCCCCGCCGCAAGGTTGCCGCGGGTTTCCCCCAGTGAGGGAACCCGCGCCAGGCAGTAGGGTATGGGTTCGCCATTGATCATCAGGATGCGCTTGTCGCCCTCGGTGATTTCGGGAATGAAGCGCTGTGCCATGATGGTGCGCTTGCCGAAATGCGTCAGCGTTTCCAGAATCACGTTCAGGTTCGGGTCGCCCGGTTTCACCCGGAAGATGGACGCTCCCCCCATGCCATCCAGCGGTTTGAAAATCACGTCGCCGTGCTCGGTCTGGAACGCTTTCAGGCGCCGCGTATCACTGCTTACCAGCAGCGGCGGGCAGCACTGGGGGAACTGGGTGGCAAACACCTTCTCGTTGCAGTCACGCAGGCTGTGGCAGCGGTTCACGATGAGGGTGCCCTCGCGCTCGGCGGCTTCGAGCATGTAGGTTGCGTACACATACTCGTTGTCGAAGGGCGGGTCCTTGCGCATGAGGATAGCGTCCAGCACGGTGAGGTCCTGCACCTGCGCGTTGCCCAGTGTGTACCAGCTTTCCGGGTCGTGGAACACGGTCAGGTGGGACATGCTGGCGCGGGCCTTGCCCTGTTCGAGGAACAGGTCACCGGGCTCCATGTAGTAAAGCTGCCAGTCTCTGGCCTGGGCGGCCCAGAGCATGGCCATGGTGCTGTCCTTCTTGAACTGAATCCGGGAGATGGGATCCATTACAACGCCGATCTTGATGGTCATCAGTGTTTTCCGCGATTGGGTGTTGCCGTAAAGTACGCAATGGGTGTGTTGTTCGCAAGCGCGAACCCCGCGCAACACGGTCCGCCTAGCGGGGCAGGCACATATCGCCCCAGTGCGCTTGCAGTATGGCCAGTGCGGCCAGAGGTGCGGTCTCCGTGCGCAGTACCCGGGGCCCCAGAGCGAGTGGCAGGAAACCGGCGGCCATTGCCGTGGCAATTTCCGCTTCGCTCAGGCCACCCTCAGGCCCGACCAGCAGGCTGAGCGACGTTGGCGAGCTCGCCGTGGCGGGCAGGGGCGAAGCGCGGTGATGCAACACCAGGCGCTGTGCATCTTCGCAGTCGCCGGTCCAGCCCGGTACCGTGCCCGGCGCATGCACCTGCGGCAGGCAGCTGCGGCCCGACTGTTCGCAGGCGCTGATGGCAACCTGCTGCCAGTGTTGCAGCTTGCGGGCCTCCCGTTCGCCGCGCAGGCGCACTTCGGTGCGCTCGGTATAGAGCGGCGTAATCTCTGCTACCCCGAGTTCAGTGGCCTTCTGCACCACCCAGTCCATGCGCTCGCCGCGCGATACGCCAATGCCCAGGTGAATGCGCAGCGGTGACTCCACCAACCCCGGCTGACCCTGCTCCAGGGTGACGGTGACCGCGCGTTTGTCGGCGCTGACGATGGTTGCCGGGAAATCCACACCGCTGCCGTCAAACAGGCATAGCGCATCTCCCGGGCCCATGCGCAGCACCCTGGCCAGATGCTGACTGGGGCCGGGCTCAAGCACCAGCGTGGCGTCACCGGTCAGTGTCTGCGCCGTGAAAATGCGAGGAATCCGCACTACCTCGACCCTACAGCCCCAGGTTGTTGCGAATTTGCCGCGTGGGCTCCACCTGGTTCATGGTGTAGAAATGCAGGCCCGGAGCGCCATTCTCCAGCAGGGTCTGGCAGAGCTGGGTGACTACCTCGACGCCGAACTGACGGATGCTCTCCTGATCGTTGCCATAGCCCTCGATGCGCTGGCAGATCCAGCGCGGGATTTCGGCGCCGCAGTTGCGCGAAAAGCGCGCCAGGTTGGCGAAGTTGGTGATGGGCATAATGCCGGCCACGATGGGCTTGTCGATACCGATCGCCGCGCATTGGTCGAGAAAATAGAAATAGGATTCCACATTGTAGAAGTACTGGGTAATGGCGCTGTTGGCACCGGCATCCAGTTTTTCCTTCAGGAACCGCAGATCGCTGTTGTAGCTCTCCGCCTGCGGGTGAATCTCAGGGTAGGCCGCCACTTCGATATGGAAGTAGTCGCCACTGTGTTCGCGGATGAATGATACCAGCTGACTGGCGTACACCAGCTGGCTGGCACCTCCCATACCCGAGGGCATGTCTCCGCGCAGGGCGACAAGCCGGCGCACTCCCAGTTCACGGTAACGCTTCAGCAGGTCGCGGATGGTGTCTTCGCCGTCACCGCCGAAGCTCAGGTGCGGGGCGACATCAATGCCCTGCTCGCACAGAGCCGAGACCACACCGAAGGTGCTGTCACGCGTGGATCCGCCGGCACCATAGGTCACCGAGAAGAAGCTGGGGTCCAGCGCCTGCAGAGCGGGTGTCGTCCGCTCCAGCAGGGCTGTTTTGCCATCCGCCGTCTTGGGCGGAAAATATTCAAAGCTGATTGTGGGCATGCTGCGCCTAGTACTTGTAGCTGTCAGGCTTGAAGGGGCCTTCCTGCTTGACGTTGATGTACTCGGCCTGGGCTGTGGTCAGACGGGTAATGACCCCGCCAAAGCCGGCCACCATGTGTGCTGCCACTTCCTCGTCCAGCTTCTTCGGCAGTACTTCCACGCGCAATGCGGCGGCCTTCATTTCGGGCTCGAGGTTGGCGAAGCGGCGCTCGTACAGGTAGATCTGCGCCAGAACCTGGTTGGCGAAGGAGCCGTCCATGATGCGCGACGGGTGGCCGGTGGCATTGCCCAGGTTCACCAGGCGACCTTCAGACAGCAGAATCAGGTAGTCGCTGCGGGCGTCGTCGCGGTACACCTTGTGCACCTGCGGCTTCACTTCTTCCCACTGCCAGTTGCGGCGCATGAAGGCGGTGTCGATCTCGTTGTCGAAGTGGCCGATGTTGCACACTACTGTGCCGGATTTCAGTGCGCGCAGCATGTGCTCGTCGCACACGTTGTAGTTGCCGGTGGTGGTGACCAGCAGGTCGACGTTGCCGAGAATGCCGTGGTCGATGCCGTCGGCAGTGCCGGTGTTAACACCATTGATGAAGGGTGATACCACCTCGTATCCATCCATGCAGGCCTGCATGGCACAGATCGGGTCGATCTCGGTAACACGCACAATCATGCCTTCCTGGCGCAGTGACTGGGCGGAACCCTTACCCACGTCACCGTAGCCGATCACCAGCGCCTTCTTGCCGGCGAGCAGGTGGTCCGTGCCGCGCTTCACAGCATCGTTCAGGCTGTGACGGCAGCCGTACTTGTTGTCGTTCTTGGACTTGGTGATGGAGTCATTCACGTTCACCGCGGGAATCTTGAGCTCGCCGCGCGCCAGCATTTCCTGCAGGCGATGCACGCCGGTGGTGGTTTCCTCGGTCACACCATGGATGCTGTCGAGCATGGCGGGGTATTTCTGGTGCAGCATGGAAGTCAGGTCGCCGCCGTCATCCAGGACCATGTTGGCGTCCCAGGGCTTGCCGTCCTTGAGGATGGTCTGCTCCAGGCACCACTCGTACTCTTCTTCGGTTTCCCCTTTCCACGCGAACACGGGTACGCCGGCGGCAGCGATGGCCGCGGCGGCGTGGTCCTGGGTGGAGAAGATGTTGCAGGACGACCAGCGCACTTCGGCGCCGAGCTCGACCAGGGTTTCGATGAGCACACCGGTCTGGATGGTCATGTGGATGCAGCCGAGGATTTTGGCCCCCGCCAATGGCTGGCTGGCGCGGTACTTTTCGCGCATGGCCATGAGTGCGGGCATTTCGGTTTCAGCGATGTCGAGTTCGCGGCGGCCCCAGTCGGCCAGGGCGATGTCGGCGACTTTGTAGTCGGGATTGTTGTCGAGTTTGGTCACTGTGCTCATGGTCTGGTCCTTCCTGCTGGTTGCTTCAATTACTACTGTCTGTGTTTCGTGTTTGGGCGCGTTGTAGTGCGGCCCTGCTTGCCGTCCGCCGCGGGCGACCGGGCCGGGCGGCCTGCGGCTGCCCTCACTGCGGAGCCCGCTCCGGGCCCCGCCCCGACGCGCT
>CERO01000161.1_pt1 | contig 35822 bp, 44 predicted proteins | sample 530851 | NCBI WGS metagenome assembly CERO01 (sample SAMEA2621033, study PRJEB7988) | marine metagenome | biome: marine biome (ENVO:00000447); feature: surface water layer (ENVO:00002042); material: "saline water (ENVO:00002010), including plankton (ENVO:xxxxxxxx)" | depth 5 m
CCGACCCTAACTACAGGCAAGACTCATTTGTTCATGTTCGTTACTGATAATTCTGGCAGTACCTGGCGTGCATCTTCTCTTGTTGACTACACCACTTGATATAAATGGATCCTACTACTCAACGTCTAATGGAAGGTGCTGCTGGTGCAGCAGGTGACCCTATTTATGTTGATGACGTTTTTAGTACGTTTTTGTATGACGGCAACGGCAGCACTCAAACAATCACGAATGGGATTGATTTAAACGGTGAAGGGGGATTGGTTTGGGCGAAATGGCGTTCTGGATACTATACAACAAGAGACCATTATTTATTTGACACCGAAAGAGGGACAACTCCATCTCTAAGTACTAACCTCTTAAACGGAGAAAGCACCGCATATACAGATGCAATAACCTACAACAGTAATGGTTTTACATGGAATCAACAGTTTCCAGCTAATCAGAATTTTGGGACAGAAACTTTTGCCTCCTGGAGCTTCCGGAAAGCACCTGGATTTTTTACGATAAAAAAATTCTCAGGTTCAGGTGCAGCACAAACCATAGACCATGACCTAGGGACTACACCGGGCTTTATACTCGTCAAGGCACTGGATGATGCTCAAAACTGGGCGATTTTTCACACGTCTCTGGGTGCAACATCTGGTATGAGCTTCAACACTGATGCTAGTAGCACAAGCCCTATTTATTGGAATGACACTGCGCCTACATCCACTCAATTTACAGTAGGCAGTCTTTGGAGCGCATCGGGCAAAAACTACGTAGCTTACCTTTTCGCTAACGATGCTCAATCGTTTGGCACAGACAGGAATGAGGCGATTATTAAGTGTGGGTCATATACGGGAGGAGGTTCGTCAGATGTCTTTGTTGACCTTGGATTTGAACCGCAATGGGTGATGGTAAAAAGCTCAAGTCAAAGCAGTACTAACTGGACTCTTGCGGACTATGTGCGTGGGATACCGTCAGGCTACAATGATGCCAGTTTAAAGCCAAACGCTAGTGACGCAGAGCAGTCTTATGACTTTATGCGGTTAAATGCGACCGGGTTTACGCTGAACAATCTCTATAGCGACACGAATAATACAGGTCAAACTTACATCTACGTAGCAATCCGCCGTCCGAATAAGCCGCCCGCAGCTGCAACGGAAGTGTTCGATCTACAGTCAGCCGCTAGTGACACCAGTGGCTCCTTGAGTAGCTCAACAGTCTTTGGAGATCTGCTTATTGATTTCAACAATCCGGGCACTGGTAATATTTACAAATATTGGTATTCTCGTCTGTCAATTTCTTATCTAGCTACCGGTATTGGTAGTGAAGTAAATACTGTTAGTTTTTTCAATGGGGAAAGAAACTTTGGCTTTTTGCAAACAAGTTTTTGGGGTAGTAGTGCTTTCATTAATTACACTCTACGCCGTGCTCCCGGCTTCATGGATATAGTTTGCTACACCGGAACAGGTTCAGCCGTGGGAAACACTGGACAGCAAAACATATCTCATAATCTCCAAGCTGTACCAGAGTTGATCATTGTAAAAGGCAGACAATTTTCAAGTGATTTTACTGTTTACAACGCAACCTCTGGACCGGGGACAAATATGCGACTCAATAGAGATAATGCAGACATTAGTGATATCTACTGTTGGGACAACACAACACCCACTTCAAGCGTGTTTAGGGTTGGTGCTGCATTAGGCGGTGATACTAATAACAACGGCCAACTTTTTATCGCCTGGCTATTCGCATCTGTAGACGGTATATCGAAAATAGGTAGCTACACAGGAACTGGTGCTGCTGTTGATGTCGACTGTGGGTTTACGGGAGGCGCAAGGTTTGTGATGATCAAGCGCACTGATGTTGCCGGTCAATGGCTTTATTGGGACACAATTCGTGGCATTGGCACCGGCAATGAAGACGCATATACCATGGATGGAGACCCTGGTAATGCTTATTCGGGGAATGATTGGCTTGACCCACTAACCGCTGGGTTTACAGTAACAGCAACAGCCCCTAACGATCTTAACGCTGTAGGAGGTACTTTTATCTTCATAGCGATTGCTTAATCTTCAAAGTAGAATCGAATTATGGAATTACGTATTCGCGACACTGGTGAGGTAATTACGGAATCTGAATTCCGTTTCCGCCACCCCAACACCTCGTTTCCTAAGGTTATTAGCCGTGAAACGATGGATAATTTCGGCGTGGACCCTGTTTTTGAGGGGCCAGCTGCTGTATGCACTCCTCCTTACCAGACCAGTGTACGATCCGGCGTCCAGGAGATTAATGGAAACTGGTTTACACGCTACATAGTAGGTCCTGTTTTCACTGATTCTGTTGATGAAAATGGTGTTACAACTACTGCACTGTCTAAGCAAGCTGAGTATGAAGCTAACGTAGATGCAGTTCAAGCAGGTAGTGTACGTAGCTTACGTAATAAGAAACTAACTGAATGTGACTGGACTCAGTTAACTGATTCTCCTTTAGATGAGGATGGCAAAGGCGTGTGGGCTGACTATCGTGCGTCCTTAAGAGCGTTGCCGGAACAAGAAGGGTTCCCCTGGACTGTCACCTGGCCCGTCGAACCTACCTAAGTACATGGGAACTATTATCGCTGTTGGAGCCCTTGGGTTTCTGTACCTCATGGGTTTTTGTTTAATGGCGATCAATCCCCGTGATGACGAATAAGTATCGAACATGGACTATGATTAGAGAGACGAAGTCTGGGTGTAAGTAGTGACTAACCGGGCGATTTTCAATCGAAAGTACACTGAATTTCAACCTGGGGACACTCCCGTTTTCCTCGTTAATGGCGGCGGTGTTACTTCTTCTTCACCTACATCTCTAGTAGATTTTGTAGCAGGTGCTGACCTTATTCAAGGTGAGGTCGTTTATGTGAGTGGAGTTTATGCAGTCCCGGCTACCGCCGCAAGCGGTGTGGACGCAGCTCAACACCAAGCAATTGGCCTTACTGCAGAGGCAGCGGTGCAAAATGCCACTGTTTCGGTCAATTTGGACGATATTGCAACCGTAAGTGCTGCCAACATTACTGCTGGTACTGCTCTAGTTCCTGGACAATATTATTATCTGTCCAAGTCTCAAGGGGAGCTTACTGAGTTCAGTACTGCTTCTGGAACTGTTACCGCTGCAAGCGGTTACGCTAGCCTTGTTAATCTTGGACTTGCTATTAGTAGTACTGCTTTACACGTAGAAATCCAACCACCTGTAGACCTCTTTAGTTAGGTCTTGTTTTACTGAGGTTTACAAATGGTCCGCCGCCGCCCCTTAGTCACTGAAGATGGTTTAGTTTCCGAACTCCTCGCGGGAGATACGGTACAAACCGGAGGGTCTTCTACTGAAGTTATCGCTGGGAGTGGTCTGGTCGGTGGCGGCGCTATCGGAGCTGCTACTAGGCTCGATTTTGCGATAGCAGCTAACCCTAGTGGCGTTATTTACGTAGGAGACAGCATCGGTAATGACGGCGTTTCGTTTGTAAACGCTACAACCGCACTTAGTTCGGGTAATGCAGCTTTAACTGACTCAGTTGATGCTCTTGCCTCCGGTAACGCTGCGCTTTCTGTTGGAACAGCAGCTCTCGCATCTGGTAATGCTGCTCTGGATTTAGTACCAACTCTTGGTGGCGGCGGCCCTACTGCTGTGTTTACAGCTTCCAGTGTTGTTCAAGCAGGTAATCCTGTTGGCGTGGATGATGCAGGTAAAGTTACTGCTATTGCTCAAGTTACTGATGGAAATAGCAGAACTTTTGGTTCACAAGTAGTTTTTGAGAATGCTGAATCTGGAGACTTTTCTACAGCTTACGACTCTACTAATAATAAAGTTGTTGTAGCTTACTACGACGACGCAAACTCACGTTATGGTACTGTTGTAGTTGGTACTGTATCTGGTTCATCTATTTCTTTTGGTACTCCAGTAGTTTTTCATTCTTCTGCTGTATACACTACTGGTTCTACTTACGATTCTTCAAATAATAGAATTGCCATAACTTTCACTGACAGTTCGAACTCAGAGCAAGGCAGTGTAGTAGTTGGTACTGTCTCAGGAACATCTATTTCGTTTGGTGCTCAAGCTGTTTACAACACAAGTGCTACTTATGCTTCTTCTATTACCTACGACTCTACAAATAATAAAGTCGTTGTAAGTTACACAGATGGAGGAAACTCAAGTTATGGCACCGCAGTGGTTGGCACTATCTCTGGTACATCTATTTCATTTGGTACTCCAGTAGTTTTTCAAGCATCCGGAGTTTCTTTCCCTTCTAGCACCTACGATTCTACAAACGATAAAATAGTGCTTGTTTACAGGGATAACGGGAACTCAGGTTACGGTACTGCAATCGTTGGTACTGTTTCGGGTACATCTATTTCGTTTGGTACTGCAGTTGTTTTTAATAGTTCTGGTGATACTTCGTATGCTTACCCTTGTTTCGACTCTTCTAATGATAAAGTCGTCATAGCTTACTCCGACGACGGTAACACCGGTTCTGCCATTGTAGGCACTGTTTCTGGAACATCTATTTCTTTTGGTACTGAAGCAGAATTCGACTCAAATTCCCTTCAATATACAGCAACCGTTTTTGATTCTACTAACAATAAAGTAATTGTTTCTTACAGAGCAAACTCTGGGTACCTTACTGCAATTATTGGTACTGTTTCTGGTACATCTATTTCATTTGGTTCTCCAGTTGTTGTGAATGCGGCAAGTACTTATTTTCCTTCCTCTGTTTACGACCCTACAAACGATCGAGTAGTTATCTCTTACAGAGACGACGGAAACTCCCGATACGGTACTTCTCAAGTTGGCTCCCCTGGAGAATCTACGTTACCCACACTTTCTTCTAAAAACAACTTTATCGGTATATCTCAATCCACCGTGGCCAGTGGTTCTCCTTGCCTCGTGACTTTACCTGGAAGTTTGTACACAGACCCAACAGCAGGTCTAACAACTGGCGAGTTTTATTATGTAGATCCAACAACTAGTGGTGTTACAACAACATCAGGTACACCGGGAGGTTGGGAGGGTCAAGTTCCTTGGAACTATATCGGTCGCGCCGTTACTTCGAGCGGTTTGATGTTGCTCAAGTCAATCTGACCCAGGCTAAAGTGGATTTAAAGGTCACAAAATTATGGTAGCGCGGCGTCCTGTTGTTTCGATTAGCGGCCTTCGGACTGAGCTGCCTCCTGGTGACACGCTAATTGGTGCATCACCAGGAACTCTAATCGCAGGCAGTGGTCTAGACGATAGTGGAGGAGGGAATTTAGGTGAAGATGTTGAGATTGATGTGTCGATCGCTCCGAATCCGAGCGGTCTGATCTTTGTCGGTAATAAGCTGGGTGACGACGGTGTAGCGCTACGTCTTGGAGAAGCTGCACTCGCAAGTGGAAACCAGGCTATCGGAGTTGCTTCTACTGCTTTGGCAAGTGGTAATGCGTCTATTGCTCTTGCTCAAACTGCTTTAGCAAGTGGAAATGCTGCACTTGAAGCGATCTCTGCTACACCGGGAGGTCTGGAGGCAGAATTTACAGCCTCAAGCACTGTAGCTGTGGGTAATTCTGTTGGTTTAGATGATTTAGGTAAAGTTAGACCTATTACTACTGTTACTGATGGAGCTACTAGATCTTACGGAACACCAGTTGTTTTTGAAACTGCTAACTCTGAGTACATTTCCACTACCTACGACTCTTCAAATAATCGAGTTGTCATAGCTTACGCAGACGACGGAAACTCAAATTACGGTACTGCAGTTGTCGGCACTGTTTCTGGTACCTCTATTTCATTCGGTACTCCAGTTGTTTTTGAATCTACTGAAGTTAGATTTGTTTCAACAGTATACGACTCTACTAATAATAAAGTAGGTATTTTTTATAGACAGCAAAGCGCCCCTAATTATCCCGGTTTCGGGATTGTTGGCACTGTTTCCGGTACCTCTATTTCATTCGGTAGTGCAACTATTTTTAGAAGCCAATTTTGTGAAAACATTTCAGCAGTATTTGACTCCACTAGTAACAAGGTGGTTGTTGCTTATACGGATGGTAGCAACTCTGATAATGGAACAGCTGTCGTCGGCACTATTTCTGGAACATCTATTTCATTCGGTAGTGAAGTTGTTTTCGAATCAGCCGCTACTTATCAAATTAGTACTACCTACGACTCCACAATTGACCGAGTCGTAATAGCTTACAGAGATGCCGGAAACTCAGATTACGGTACTGCAGTTGTTGGTACTGTTTCTGGTACATCTATTTCATTCGGTACTCCAGTTGTTTATGTAAGTCAACAAGTTACACATCAATCCGCTACCTACGATTCCAAAGAAGAGCGAGTCGTAATAGCTTACAGAGATGGCTGGAACTTGTACGGTACTGCAATCGTCGGTAGTGTTACTGGTACTTCTATATCGTTCGGTACTGCAGTTGTTTTTGAAACTGGTGTTACTAACTTTATTAGCGCTATTTACGACTCCACAAGCGATAAAGTTGTTATAGCTTATGAAGACGGCTCAAACTCAAGTTATGGTACTGCGATTGTCGGTACTGTTTCTGGTACTACTATATCCTTCGGCACTGCAGTGGTTTTTGAAGCAGCTGATTCTGGCTACATATCCGCTACCTATAACTCTACAGACGATAGAGTTGTTATAGCTTACAGAGATGTCGGAAACGGAAGTTACGGTACTGCTGTGGTGGGCTCCCCCGGCTCTTCAATTGTGCCCAAAGTTTCTTCTCTAAACAACTTTATCGGTGTCGCAAAAACTGTTGCCGCTAGTGGCTCTGCTGTGACCGTGGGACTTCCGGGTACAGTACAGACCATGTACACTGGTTTGGTTGTGGGTTCTGGGTACTACGTTGATCCCACTTCTAGTGGTATTACAACCTCTAGTACTGCTCCTGCAGATTGGTCAGGCGGAACAGCGTGGCAAACAATAGGAAGAGCGGTATCTTCTACTGAGTTGTACCTGACTGATAGCGTGTGAGTCTGTATAGTTGTTAAGTGAGTCTTATTTCCATGAAAACAATCTGCCGACTGCCGGATTTTACAGACGGACCTAATGTCAGTATCTACCTCATTGAGGACGATAAACAGGTTCTTATTGAATCCGACAAAACCGTCATCGGCGATCCCAGCAAACCTGATGTCATCATCATGGATTGCAACTCAAGTAATGTAGTGCTTCACGAAGGCGTTACTGATCCGGGCAACTGGTATGGTTGGAAGTATCTTTACACAACTGACGACGGTTGGGTTTTGAATCCGAACTGGGTTGATCCTCGTCTTGCTGTTCCACCTAACCCACCTTTTGCAACAGACTCTGCAGATTCTGAATCAAGCGAATCGGGGCTTCCAGAGTAAGTTTATCCGATAAAATAAAAGTAACTAGGTAGTATTAATGGCTGAGAAACTCCCTCTTATTTACATAGACGGAGCGCTCAGCCAGCTGCCTCCGGGTGTTCAAGTTGAAGGTGGTGAACTCGGAAACCTTATTCCGGGTAGTGGTTTAGTCGGCGGCGGAGACTTACAAACTGGAAATAAAAGGCTTGATGTTGCACTCGCCTCGAACCCTAGCGGCGTAATTTTTGTTGGCGACACTATCGGCATGGATGGTGCTGATATTGTTACTGCTGATGTTGCCTTATCTTCAGGTAATGCTGCCTTAGTTGATGCAGTTCCCGCTCTAGCCAGCGGTGTGGCAGGCTTAGCCGATGCAAATACTGCACTTGCTTCTGGTAACGCTGCTCTGACAGCGGCTGTTGATTTTGCAGGAAGTAGTTCCGTTATCCTTACTGCTTCTAGTGTTATTCAGGCAGGGAATCCTGTTGGGTTGGACGATAACGGAAGGGTTAGCGCTGTGGTCTCCCAAACTGACTCAACAGCAAGGTCTTTTGGCACTGCTGTTACTTACGGTGGTGGAAATGATCAGTATGGTGTATCAACTTACGACTCTTCTGGTAATAAGATCGTAATTGCTTATAGTGACCAAAATAATAGTAACTACCTCACTGCGAATGTAGGTGAAGTATCCGGTTCAACTATTTCTTTTCCTAGCTCTCCAGTTGTTGTTGATTCTGCATGGGGTATTCCTCGTGGTATAACTTACGATACTGCTAATAGTAAAGTAGTTGTTTGCTACACACGGGATGCTGGTGGTGTTGCCTACGGTGCTGCAAGGGTGGGGACAATTACTGGTACCACGAGTTCGTGGGGCAGTTCTACAGACTTCAATTCGTTCGTAACTAACAAAGCGAACATTACATATGACTCCTTTAATCAAAAAGTTGTCGTAGTTTACGAAGATACAAATAACAGTAATTATGGCACTGCCAAAGTAGGCACTGTTACAGGGACATCTATTAGTTTTGGGGGTTCAACAGTTTTTAGAACTGTAGCTGTTAATTACCTCGAGGCCGTGTTTGACCCTGACAACAACGTAGTAGTTGTTGTTTTCCAAGATGACGGTGGTTCTGATTACGGTATAGCAATTGCGGGCACCGTATCAGGTACAAGCATATCTTTTCCTGGTAGTGCGGTGACTTTTTCTAGTGTATACAGTCAAGACTTTGGGGTCGCCTACGACACTTCTAATCAGAGATTAGTGATTGCTTATTATGCTTATACTGGGCTTACTAAAGGTCATGCGGTTGTAGGTTCAATTTCTGGCACAACCATAACATTTGGTTCTGTTGTTGAGTTTCTAAATGGTCGAGCTTTTTATAATCGTGCCGCTTATGACTCAACTCTTAATCAGGTAGTGCTTGCTTATAAAGATTTCACTAACAGTAGTTACGGATCAGCGGTAGTGGGTACTGTTGATGATTTAACTATTAGTTTTGGTCCTTCTAGTGCATTTAGTTCTGTTGTTGTTAATTATATAGGTTGCGTTTACGATTCTTCTAATCAACGAGTTGTCGTTAGCTACACAAACGACAGCAATCAAGACGGAGAAGCCGTGGTGGGTTCGGTAGGGGCGTCTGTATTCCCGACCTTAAACTCAGTCAATAACTTTATCGGAAGTGCTCAGTCCACCGTTGCGAGTGGTGACCTTGTAACAGTTAACGCACCGAGATCGATTGACTACAGCAATACTGGCTTGTTAACTGGTTATTTTTACTACGTTGATCCGACTGCAAGTGGTTTTACAACAACCTCAGGGCAGGCTGATAATTGGTCTGCTGGATCTTACTCTTGGGCTCCCGTTGCTAAAGCAGTGTCCCCCTCTGGTCTTCTTATTCTTGATACTATTTAAATCTTGATCTTTTAAAATAATTGGATAATTAAGCGTATTTATTTTACGCCGTTTAGACTTGGGTAGGCAAGACATACTGAATGGTTGATTCCGAGCAGGAACTCATCTCTTCTCTTGAGTGTTTGTGCAAGAGTACTGCCCGGAAGAAATTCAGAAAGGATATAAAAGACTCTTGGAACAACCAGTGTGCCTACTGCGGAAGTGATGAGGCTTATACCCTCGATCACATCCAGGCAAAGAGTAAGGGAGGTGCCACTAGAAGACACAACTTAGTTGCATGCTGTGGACCTTGTAACCTCCGTAAATCTGACGAGGACTGGTTTACTTGGTACAGACAGCAGAAATTTTATTCCGGGGAATTTGAGCTTAAAATCTTTCAATGGCAGTATGCTGACCATGATCGATTCGTCTCAGTCAAGGTTATAGGGGTGGTTTTCAGTCCACCCCCTTCACCTGACAAAGCACTTACTGCTTCGACACTTTCGTGAAGAGACCAGCCATCTTCTCAACTACTTTGTAGAAACGAGCATAGGCTTCGTTATCGGCTGGCGTGGGCGTGAGGTTCACGATTGCCAAAGCTACCAAGTGAGCTGCACCTGCGACTCCGACAATCTCGGACCAGTTGTTGAAAATAAACGACATCAGATTTTCAGGTAGAATAAAACTACTCTAGCTCCACTTAGTAATGGCAGATAAGCACGATATCCTCTCAAAGGCGGTGCATAGTATCCGCGAAGAGAATCCCAAGATGTCGAAGGATTCTGCTTACGCTATTGCAGTTAGTACTCTGCAGAAGTCTGGTGATTTGAAGAAAGGTACTTACGAGAGTACAGAGAAAGGTAAGCGTAGGGCAGAGATGTCTAAGGCAACCAGAGCCAAAACTCGCGCAAAGAAATATAAGATTGAGCGTGAGAAGGAGCGTAAGGGTGAAGCACCTTCACGCGATGGTAAGGACGAGCGCAACACCTCAGGGAGGCTTTGAGCGTGGCTAACGACTGGATTCAAAAAGCCATCGGGAAAAAAGACGAAGGCAAGTTCTCTGCTAAAGCAGATCGAGCTGACATGTCTACCTCTGAGTTCGCTAATCACGTTTTAGCTAACAAAGACGAATACCCTGCTAAAACTGAAAAGCAGGCAAACTTAGCTAAAACGTTAGCTAAAGTGAGGAAGTATAAAAAGAGTCGCTCTGACCGCTAGGCAGACATAGTTTCTATGGCTGAAACTGCAAAGAAAAAACACCCTGAAAAGTGGGCTAGAGCAAAAGCTAAAGCCCGCAAAAAAATGGGTGGTCACTCTGCACGAGCTATGCAATTAGCGACTAAATACTATAAAGATATGGGCGGAAAATACGAAGGTAAAAAGTCAAGTGAAAACAAACTTTCTAAGTGGGGCAAAGAGGACTGGCAAACTCGTGAAGAGTACGAGAAGAAAAAGTAACTCCATGACTGAACTTAAAAGCAAACTGCTTCTTGATAAAAAGATCACCGAAGTAAACGGTGCGTGTCCCCTTGCCACTGTGGACATTGAGGACAACATAAAAAACAGAGATTGGACAATCAAAAACTACGGATACGGTCCACTCAACCCTGCTGTTCCTGATCCGAATTTTTGGGAAGAAAAAGCGGAGCTGTGGAATACTGACCTAGATACTGTAAAGACCGCAAGATGCGGTAACTGCGCTGCGTTTGATCAGTCAGATGTGATTCTTGGTTGCATTGAAAAAGGAATCAACGAAACCAAAGCAGCTGACCCCAGGGAAGTTATGGAACTAGCTGATCTTGGGTATTGTCAGTTGTTCAAATTTAAGTGTGCGGGGAGTAGAACTTGTGACGCTTGGCTTTTTGGTGGACCTATTCGTGATCAGGCAAGACAAACGATGCCTGAGACCGAAACTGAAAACGAGCTGACAGAAATTGTTAGTCAATTAGACAAAGCGTCTCAGACACACAGAAGCCAAGCAAATAGACTTGAGATACTTAAAAAATCTTTGGGAGGTTATGGCCGATAAAGCAAGAGAAAAAGGACGCACTGAGCGTTACCTGCCCAAATCAGCGTGGGCCTCAATGTCTGCTGAGGAAAGGAAAGCTACTGATGAAAAAAAGAAGGCGGCTACACGAGGTAAACCAGTAAACACTCACGTAGCCAACACTGAAAAAGCTAAACGAGCTGGCAAAAAAGCTCGTGCATACAAAGCATCTAAAAACAATGGCTAAGCAAGGAACCTGTTGGGACGGTTACGTCCAAGAAGGAATGAAGAAAAAAGGAGACCGAATGGTCCCCAATTGCGTTAAGTCTGGTAAAGCTGCTTCAGCTAAATCTAAGGCTCGCGCTCGGAAGTCCAAGGCGAAGTAAGACGCATTTCGCCACCTAAAAGTTTTTGTGCTTCTGATCCATCTGAAGGTGTTTCGCTGTAAAAGGGTTGGTTTTTTTCGTCTTCCTCTATCTTCCATAGAGCGTGAAGATCTTCGATGCGTTTATCTAAATCTTTCATCACCAGTTCAGTACGCCAGTCTGCCCAGTCTTCGTGGCAGTATTCCCTAATTTTTTCGACCCACACTCGGTGAATAAAGCCTGGCATAAATTTTTCTATAAACTCAGTGAGTTGATAAATGAGAGCGTTCTTGCGAGAGTAAGCCATTAGTCGCATTGGAAAGTACTCTATCGTATTCTAGAGTGTCAGTAAATTGTTAGTTATTAAATTAATCCAAAAGCGGTAGACTATAAACATCGAAGTATTTATCAGCCGTGGCTCAATTCACTTTTAATCGAGAGCTTGGTGCCAACCCCGCAGGAATTACTCGCTTTAGGCAGTATCGGACTGAGGATGGGGGAAACATCACTGTCAACTCCATCACTGAAGATACGACTGAGGGTTCTGAGCCAAGAGCTGATCTTTTCGCTGTTACCTCTTCTGCAACAGGGACAGGTACGGTCACTTTACAAGCAGGCTCTCACGCTGTGGGTCGAATCTTTATCCGCAGCGGTACCGACGGCACTGTAATGGGCGAAGTCACTGCTCCTAAAATTTCTAATCGCCAGGATGTTTCTTTTACTTTCTCAGTAGGTGCTTCTATCGAGAACTACCTCTACGTAGAGAAAAAAGATCGTTCTCCTTGTGTTTATAGGGTTACCTACACAGCTGCATAAGTTTTAAGAGGTGAACGGAGCTAATATACGTTCAGCTTTTATTCAGCAACTGTGTCTAGATCCTACGGGATGGTTCGGGCAATTAACATGTTCCCCCGAACCTTTTTCGAAATTTGGTTAGGTTCTCTGCTCGTTTTGTCCGAGGGGACCATAACCAAACTTTCATCACCTGTGGTGAAAATTGCTTATATGGTTGCTGCACCCGCAGCAATTGCTTTTTCTTTAACTTGTCTCCTGATTAGCAGGATGACATTACTGACTTCGTTATTTTTGCTGTTCGTTCTTACGACCTGCTCTGGTCTTGTTAGTCTTGCTCTGCAGGACTCTGTTTACCCTGCTCAGTCGTTACTCATGGGTATTGCAGCGTCTGCATTTGCGTTGCTTTTTGATTCACTGATTGTCAAAATAAGATCACGCTGATGCAGTGTTGTGAAAATCTCTGACAACGGACTAGCCGTAATTAAGAAGTTTGAAGGGTTAAGACTTGAGAGCTATATGTGCCCCAGTTCAGTCGCCACTGTGGGGTATGGGCATACTCATGGTGTCAAACTAGGGATGACTATTACTGAGGAGCAAGCAGATGAGTTCCTTAAGCACGATGTAGAAAGTTTTGAGCAATGTGTTTCGACATACACAAACGTAAAAGTTAATCAAAACGAGTTTGATGCACTCGTATCCTTTGCTTTTAACGTAGGCTGTGGTGCATATAAAGACTCCACTCTTCGTCGTTTGTTGAACGAAGGGCAGGATAAGAAAGTAGTTGCTGAGCAGTTCGGTCGATGGGTGAAGGGAGCCGACGGGCAACCACTCCCTGGTTTAGTGACACGTCGTCAAGCTGAGAAAGATCTTTTTCTTGAAAAGATTAAACATCCGAAGTTGGGGCAGTCCATTTATGCCAAGCAAGATACGTATCTAAAGAAGAGAATGGCTGACTCTTCCTCTTTGCTGCCCGAAGAGAAAGTCTTCGTACCTAAAGGATCTGCGTGGGAGTGGAATGAGTTGACGATGTTTGCTGGTAAAACTCACCAACGAGTGCGTCTAACTGCTGACCAAAAGAATTGGTATATCTGGGGCGAACATTGGAAGGTAATTAATGATGTTCCACCCGGTGCAGTCACACAGAACAAGGGATCTGGTATAGATCTGGATGTTAAATACTATTCACAGCGAGATAATTACAGGGACTCTGATCGCACCTGTTATTCTTCTTCTTGTGCGATGTTATTGAACTACTTAAAACCAGGAATAATTAGTAATGACGATGATTACATCAAAACTGTTTTCTCGATTGGAGACACTACAGAAGCGTGGGTGCAAGTTAAAGCACTCTCTTCTTATGGAGTTGAAGCCGAGTTCAGGCAGGACATGGGTTGGGAGGATGTCGAGAACTTGCTGCGCAACTCTATTCCTTGCCCCCTTGGGATTCTGCATAGAGGCTTGTTGGATTCCCCCAGTGGAGGAGGGCACTGGATCCTTGCAAAAGGAATTAGCCCGGACGGAAAGAATATTATCTGCCACGACCCATTCGGATCCCTCGATCTGGACACAGGGGTTTACCTTTCTGCGAATGGTGCCAACCAGCTGTACAACAAAGAAAAACTCGGAAAGAGATGGACTATTTCATCTGCCCATGACGGATGGGGCATTGTGGCAGAACACCCCTAGAGTGAGTCCCTTCACTTTGATGCCATGAATACCGACTACCTCAAGGACTGGGATTGTCCTCTGGAAAACCAGAAAGCTGAGTTCATGCAGTTTCTCTATGAGCGCAGTGGTCGCACTAACGGTCTGTTGACCGGGCTGTGGGCAGAATGGGACAAAGAAAATGAGGGCTTTGGGAGAGAAGCACGTGAGGCATTCTTTGCGGACCGAGTATAATTAGGTAGCGTTAATAATCGCACGTTGAGTAGATCTGACCGCGATTATAGAAAAGAATACGATTCGTACCATGGCACTCCAGAGCAAAGAAAGCGTCGTGCAGCTCGTAATAAGGCACGTCGACATCTTGAGAAGAGTGGTCGAGTACGTAAACACGACGGAAAGCACGTTGATCACAAGGACTACAACGCGGAGAACAACAGCTCTAAAAATCTTCGGGTAGTCGCCGCTAAAACCAACCTTAAAAAACAACCTAAAAGGAGTTAAAGTAAGTCATGGCTTATCTACAACGCCCAGGCGGGAACGGACCACTGCCAAAGATGACTCCTTTAGGAGGGATGGCAGCTGTAACTACACAGTTACCTCCTCCGCCTGCCATGTACCACTCCTCTAATACAGCCGTCACAGGCTTGCGAGGTTTGGACAACATTAATCGTGTTATTACTCAGTACGAGGTAGACACGGGAAAGTACCAGCGCCCAGCAGTAGGGACTACTAACTACCAGCTGGGCAACATTATGCCAAGTCAAGAGCCCGTGGGCGTTGCAGGGTACAACCAAGCAGGCAAGATGATTATGCCTGGAAAAGCGGCTGACTTGAGTCACCAACAGTATCTGATTGCAGAAGCTAATAATTTGAATCCTGCTCTGCGTCAAGAGGTTGCTATGGCTACTTCTGTACCTCAGCAGAACTTCTTTAACGATCAGAATCCTTCTACATATCCATTGATTAACTACAACATGCCTGACAATCTCTACATGCCAGGCGCGGTTCCTGAGGAGAAAAAAGGTGAATAGTCGTCTCCGCAGTGAGCAAATGCCAGGTTCTGGCGTTCGCATGGCAGGAATGCAGATCGGGCTGGGACCTTCCGAAGTGATTCGTATGGTCTCCAACCCAAGTGAGATCACAAAAAGACTCCGGTATCAGGAAGCTTTTCCACGGACCTAGTATGCTGAGTGCCATTATCTTGGCGCTAAGTGCATACTGCTGAACTCGATTGGATTACTCCTCGTGCTGAGGAAGTTATTGCTCGTCATGCAAGGGTGTCGACGAAAAACCCTGATCGAGCTGAGTTTAAAAAGCTAATTAGTTTTTGCATCAAGCACGGTCATTGGTCGGTGTTCGAGCAAGCCAGTGCCAGCTTCGAGATCCTGACCACCAGGGCGATCTCCCCACAGATCCTTCGTCATAAGACAGCTAATTTTCAGGAACTTTCTCAGCGGTACTCGAACCCGTGGGAAGTATTAGAGGAGCTAGAGATCGATGCGACTGACTTTTCTATTCGTCAGCAAGCAACCTCCAATCGTCAAAGCAGTTCAGTAGAAATCCCATACGAGATTCAAACTCAGTTTCGTAAACAGATCCAACTGCTAGATAAAACTGCGCGAAACCTGTACGAAGATATGCTCGATGCAGGTGTTGCCCGTGAGTGTGCTCGAAATATCCTCCCGTTGTACACGCCGAGCAGACTCCACATGGCTGCCCCCATTCGCACTTTTGTGCATTACGTTGGCTTGCGTGGCCAGGGTGATACTCAGCTGGAACATAGAAAAATTGCTCTTTCTATTGGGAGACAGCTACAAAAGCTCCTGCCGACAATTACTGAAGCGTTGATGGAAGTCGAGGAGTCAAGCCTACGAGGTTGGAAATCCCTTCGTACATTGTGACGTTGGGACTACTAGGTATAGCTTCCTCGGCTGCTTTGAGTAACCGAGGATCCATCTTGTCGGGGAGCCTAACTCCACCTGCCATTCTGATTCGCAGCATCAGAATATCTAGTCGTGTGTAGTTACTATAGAATTAAATAAATGCTCTGACGTTGTGAACATTCTCGATTTTCTAGAGAATTTTATTGCTGAGAAAAACCTAGTCAAAGAGGGATACGTTAACCCAACCTATCCAGTTGGTGACCCAAGGTATGGAGAGGCAGTAGTTGACTTTATGGGAGACCCATACTCACTGTCACCTCAGCGAGCTAGGACTCTAGAGCTGCGCAGAAACATGGAATACGACCGTGGTGGGTTACAGATGTACCCTGGATATGATATGGGTGTAGACCAGATTGTCGAGAGAGAAAAAACTGGACCTTACAGCTACGAGTTTCGTTACTGATTAGAGCCCAGGTGCTACTCCGTTCCAAGGGTCGGGCTTTTCGAGTTCTGTCGGTTTTGGTTGCATTGCAGCCGCTGCTTGCTGAGCCTGAATCATTTGGATCGCTCTTTTGTGCTGATCCAAGTCTTGCTGCAGTTGTTTGGTCTGTGCTTGAGCCCAGTTTGATGCGTTTTTAGAAAGATCGTCTAAGGCATTTTGAGCGTGGGGAAAGTTGAACACCACTCCAACTCCCTGTTTAGTAGCGATTTTTTGTCCATTTGACTCTTCAGCAATGACGTTTAAAAAATCGTGAGCATGGTTAAGAGGACAGTTAGCCAAGAAGGAAAGCTCAACCGGATCTACTAGCCCTCGGTTTTTGTCGTAGAGAGTGGCGAAGGTTACTCCTACTCTCTCAGCTTCCTTATCCGTTTTTTCCTTCTTGACAGATCGTTGCTCTTGGAGAGAAGCACCCCCAAGTAGTCCTCCCATAAACGCGAGAGAGGCTCCGGTATAAACAGGATTAACCATGGTGGTGGCAACTCCGATTGCACCTCCGATGATTAGAGCTACGTCAACTGCTTTGAACTGAATCATGCTTTTTAAATGCTTTGTCCCACTTGTTGAAATCAGGGTCTTCCGCAAACTCGACAGGCGTGGGAAGCCTTGTGTCACCTACAGAAGCTCGATCGGATGTTACGTCATACTTTTTGAGTCGTAAACCTTGGACGGCAAAGCCTCCATTCTTCTGCACTATATTGCCACAAGCTGGGAGTTTAAGGATATTTTGCAAAGTCTCCTTTATACGTCCCGTAAAGTTTGGCTTATTGCAAGGTCTGTATTGACATGCACGTGAGTACTGCACGTAGCTTGCATATAGTTCACTGTATGCATCTTTGACGATTAGTCCTCTCTCCTGCTCGTCTGCTGAAGCTTTGAAAGCACCTTTACCAATCGGAGTGGTTGTATTGGGGGAGTAGAGACAACACTCATCAAGCCACGACACGTAAGGGTTGTTGATCTTCAGTGCTTCGAGGTTACTGACAGCGAGCGAAGGCACATGCTTAACGGGATTCGAAAGCACATCGCGCATTTTGTCAAAACTCATCGACAATGCCCACGCCACGATGCCGCTCATCTCAGGCACAAAAGCACCCTCAATACGATCTTCGTAGACATCTAGAAGCTGGCGTCTGCTGCTCGCAGGGACTACTTTGTCCATAACGATGGTCAAGCGACGACGTTCAAGACCAGAGCTGGAGTCGTTAGAAGAGATGTGCTCATTAGATGCAATACACACCAACAGTTCAGGTTTAAAGCTGATGGTTTCTTTGCCGTACTTGCGCTCAGCACGAAGGGTGTCAGACGCCGAAGTAAGTTTCTTTAGAACGTCCATACGTTTGTTGTAGTTGGACTCGTCAGTGAGCAGGAGCAGTTTCTTTCCCATCAAGTTGTACGTTTCGAACTTGTTGGTTTCGATAATCTCCAAGGACGACGTGTGGGTGGAAGTAAAGCCAGCAAGAGCAATCATCAATTGCTGCATCGTTGACTTACCAGTACCACCAGGACCAACTAAGTGCAGGAAACGTTCGCCGGAAGTGTACCCAGTCAGCAGGGCACGAGCGTAAGCTTGAATCAATACAGACTGCTTTTTCCGAAGAGATGTCTCAAGCCAGTTAAGAAACTGAGGGCAAGTAGCCTGAGCGTCATAATCAAACCCTAGTTTTGCTCGGATAAACAAGTCTTTATGAAGTCCTTCCTGGAACTTCATTGCTTTGGTGTCATAGACACCGTTCTTGAAAGGGATATAACCTTGAGCTGTGCTCCAGATGGACTTGCGTCCGTTGTCTAGAGACTTCAAGAACTTGCCTTTAAGGATTTTAAAAATCGAGTCAATAGTGGTAGCAGTGTATTTGGCAATCAGAGTCGCTTTAACAAAGGTATCCAGAGCAGAACAGATTTTCTGTTTGATGTGCTGCTCGTCCATGGAGTACCACACACCCATCTCTTCGTCATAGGTGTAGAAGCGGTCTTGGACACTGTCATACACAAAGTTATGACCAAAGGTGTTGCTGATTGCATTGGCTACATCGTTCTCAGCAAATGCTGCTTTGTCGCCACCTGCGTCCGGCAGGTCGATCTTCTGAGTGGGTTCTTTGATGCTTGTCATAGGTTTTGATGTGTTCTCTAGGACGTAGTCGTCTAGAGAGAGGATGTTGTTAGAAGGCCCAGGTCGCCTTTCGGCGAGTTTTTGCTGGTCTTCTTTAGGAGCAAGCTTCTCGAACAGAGCGTGGTCGAGGAGAGCTACCTTTTTCCAGCAAGCTACGACTCCCAACTCGGAAGCCAAGGAGATCGCTGGTAGAAGGTCAGGTGCGTTTCGAATCGAATCGAGGATCCGACGAAACTTACCGTCGAGGTCGTGTGGGTAGCTGTAGATATTGTAAAACGCTTCTTGCGCAACTGTCAACCCAGATACACTGCTTGACAAACTATGCTTATCAAGCCAGTTGCACCAACCTATGAGTTCCTTGAACACGTTGGCCATGGTGGCGCTACGGTCGTCGACCTCGTTTCCTTCAAGGACGTTTCTCACTAACTGAGAGCAGAGCTTCGTTAGATCGAGACCGTCAGGGCTGGTGTTGTTTCTAGAAAGAATTGTGTGACCGTCACTATCGTCTTCCTGCTCCTCTTCTTGTGCTATAGCAGCGTATTTTTTATAAGCCTCGTCGATGACAGCAGAAGGTATGAATTTGTCTGTGACTGTTAGGATCCCTTCAACCCCGTGGGCTCCGTAGAACAGGTGAGGAACTGAAAAAGCTCTGAAGTCTGATCCAGGAATTTGCTTACCAATTGTTTTTGAGAACCACTGGTAGAACTTGGGGTCTCGGATTTGTTTTTCTAAACCGAAGACGAGTCTGAATCTTGGCCAGTTCTCTGTCCCAGAAGGTGAGTCATAAGCAAAGCTGAGATACTTCTGGCATACAGGTAAATCGAGAGCTTCAGCATATGTAAGTTCTTGCTGCTGAATTTTCTCTCCATTAGGTCCTTTTTTGTCTGCCTGATTATCGATGTCAACGATAATAAGACCGGCTTGTATTAGCCCTGTGTTCTTTGACTCTCTCTTACCATCTTGTAATTGCCACGCACAAAGACCAGCTTTTAGAGCAACGTATTCTGAAATCTCAAAAGAGTCGACTTCTACAGCTTCCCAGTTCTCATTGAACGCCTGGAAGTTGCCTCCCTGTAGAATCTTACCTGTCTCATTGTCGACATAGTTTGCGACTACAGTGTTGACGGAGCATGAGAATTTCATTTGATGTCAGCTTGGTCTGCTATTATGATTCCTGTGCGGAATGTACGCAAGGGGTGCAACGGTGAGCTGTAGCTTTTCGCTAGCTTAAGCGCTCGCTGCCTGCATATCATAATATTGCCCAACTAATTCCATCCACTTCTTTTCGTCTTTTTCCACCATTTTTTCACCAAAAGTGAATACTTGAGTACTGAACTGCTCTACAGCAGTGGTAACAATTATTTGCGTTTTAGAGATCTTGATGTCAAGGCACTCCTCTGCTGCGAGTTTGTACGCAGCTAGTTGCAGACGTGTCTTCTTAGCCTTGAACGCACCTGAAATTAAAGCTTTTCTGGTTTTCATATCTATGTCTGCGTCCTTTGGTGGGAACTTGGCAGCGTAGGGTCCGTTGGATGTTTTAAAGTCCGCGAGGATAATTTCACCGTTTGCGTCTTCGTAGATGAGATCGCAGCAGCCTGCGTAACCTTGCTGACGCTTGGTGTCGTAATAAAAGATACGCCCTACTCCGTCATCACCAACGTATTTGTTCCACCGTGGTTGTTGGTAGGGACGCTCAGACCACAAGACTTTTCCCCCTTCGAGCAAAGAGTCGATTCTTTCTGGCATGCCTTGCCAGTAAGGGAAGTAGTCATTAGGAGGAACTACCTTTAAACCAGTGATGTGGTTTTCTACTGCATTGTGTATCCAGGTCCCCCTTGTGGCGGCAGAGTCGGCTACTCCTGGATTCATTTTGTTCCAGTAAGCTAGCTTTCTCTGCTGTTCTTCTGATTGTGTAGCTGACAGAATTGAAGTGACGCTAGGTAGAGGTTTAGGAACACCACCGCAAACGTAGTGCCTAAGGCCATTAATAGTTACTCTTGTATCACTCACAGGGGTGCTCAGAAAGGATTAGCTAGGTCGTCGTTGCCTACTGAACTGCTGTCGTTGTCCAGAAAAAATTCCTGCATTTGGTAAAGATACTGCTTGTTTCTGTTTTCTAGCTCACCTAGCAGACAGAGTCCTGCGGAGAAAGACTCAGCAACTATTTCTCCTGCAGTATCTGCGTCTCTACCTTTACCGTTTTGATCAATGCACTCAGTTAGTAGCTGATCGCTTAAAAGAAGTGCAGCAATTTTGTCGAGTTTGCTGCTTTGCTCGATTTGTATGTCGATGAGTTTAGATAAAAGCTCTTTGATATCACTAGCCACTACATACAGCCTGAGGTCGCTGCCAGTTTAGTGCAAAATCTATTTCTGTGTTCTTTTTGTGCGTTGAGTCAGTGGAGAATACAAACCACGCTGATGTCACTGAGTCTTTTGCTTGTTTGTTATCAGCACGGAACGCAGGACGTGGCGAAAGAACAATCAAATTTCTTAGGGAATGAGACTTTAGTAACACCTCTCGCGAGCGTGTGGGCTCAAGAAAGCTGATGCGATCTAGTAAACAGAAGCCTTTTTCGGGCATACTCATGGCTGCATCCATTACCCACTCTGCTTTTTTACCTAGCCCTTGTGTCACACAAATCATCCAGTCGATTCTAGGTAGGGTTTTCCAGCTATCGCTATCTGCCAAATCGTCTAATGTGCAGGAGTAAACTTCGCAACCTTCTCTGCTTACCTGCTTCTCTAGTAGCTGCTCCTGGTCGTTGATCACCAGCACTCGGCCAAGGACAATGTTCTTGGCAGCTAGAGGAGAGAAAACTAATTCAGGGATCTTGTAAAACATGAACGAAAACGAAATACTCGGAAGGATTCAAGGTTACTTAACAATGGAGCAGGAATTCCATCACCGTAGGGTATTACACAGCTGTAAGAGTCTCGACAAGAAGGAGTTGACGGAGATACTTGGAATTGTACATACAAACTACCTAGTGAAAACTGAGATGTTTAAAAAGCTCGTGGCTTACTGCATCTCCCGTGGTTATGACCTGCCTCCCATGTCGTCGCTCTTCGAAAAACGCGAGACATGAAAAAAGGCTCTGCGTCAACTAAACAGAGCCTTAGTTCATCCTCTACTTTTTACAGCGCCATCCTTAGAGGAAGGGTGTTGAATGGGGCCGTTCATGAAACCCCTGGCGCTTGCGAATCATACCTCCAAACCAGCAGCTTTGATCGCTGCTTTCTGTTCTTCCGTAAGTTCTTTAGGTTTCTCGACCTTAGCCTCAGGCACTGGGTTCAGTGCTTTACCGGCTACACCAGCTCCAGCAGGCAAGGAAGTCAGACCGCCCATCTGCATTCCATCTACACGCTTCGGGTTTGCTTCGATGAAAGCTTCCTTAAGCGCAGCGATGTCTGCTCCAATAGGAAGCTCAATGAGATTGCTGCCGGAGATATTACTCTTAAGTGCAGCTCCCACCAAGTTTCCACCATCGCCTTCGAGCCACTTCTCAATGTCTTTGACAAGTTGCTCTTCTTCTTTACCGGAGACAGGGCGATCTTTGAACTCCAACACGTTGTAGTTGATCTTACCTTTGTCTTCACCCGTGGTGGGATCGGTCTCGTTAAAGCTCTTTTGCAAGAACCTAGTAGAAGTAACTACTTCCGCGACGTTGATCCTGTTGTTGTAGAGCGTGTGGAAATAAGAGATAAAGTTCTTCTGAGAAGACTTACCACTAATGATGCTAGTAGATACACAACGCTTAGGGAGCAAGCGATGGGTAGGGCTAACACCAATGTAAGCAATACGAATGAACTCCTCGTGAGAACGCATCCCCAGGTTCCCAAAGAACGGAGTAAACCCGAGAAGGATGAACTCAATCGGGATACCATTATCGTTCGAGTCGATGATGGCCTGGTCAGGATCGTTATCGGATTTCCAACGACGAGCCTGAAGATCGACTCGTAAGGTGTGGGGCGGTACTTGACAAAGGATTTCGTCAGCGTCGAATTTTCCAGCGATGTACGGCATGAGTTGGTTGTAGGAAGGTAAAAGAAAGGATCGGGATCAGAACTTAAAGTCAACAGTTCCGAGAGCAGCGGCAGCTACTTTTCCCTTGTCAGGGTCAGCAGCTTTCTTAGGGGTTGGCTTCGAGCCACGTGGCAGATAAAGCACTTTATCCACTGAATAGTTAAGGAATTGCTTGTCCTCCTTTGAGGAACAGGAGACCTTGCCTACTGCGACAGTCGGGGTTCCAGGGGGCAACTCCGAGAGTTGTTTGCTTTTTTCACCCCAGGCTGTGAGTTTGAACCACTGAGTTTCTTGGTCCTCATCCTGCCAAGCGATCGAGCGATTAGTGACAGTGTTGTCTCCAAGCTGGACTTCATCAGCTTTCGGACCCAAACCACCTGTGGCCATAAACATGTTCATGGCAAGGATGTCGTCGAAGGTTTCTCTAGTGACAACCATCATGGGTTTCATTTTGAGACCTTCACCATCTGCAATGGGTTTGGTTGGCCCGATAGCAAGGATGTGGTCGCCCTCCTGAAATTTTTTCAGCTGGTTAGCTACGTAGCTACCCGGTTTGTCCAGGAGTTGGACTTTTGTGGGGATTTTTTTGTCGCTTGAAGGTAGCGCTTCAGTAATAAGATCGACTAGACCTTCCTGCTCTTGGGCAGTGTCTGTGACCCTAAGGCCCAGCATGAAGATGTTCATTGAGATTTCGGTAGACGGTAGATCGGTGTACGTTTAGTGCCTTGGCAATCTGCGAGACAGAAGCGCCTTGGCTATGGAAAGCTAACAGCATTCTCTTGTCCCCGCCAGTTAATTTCGATGCTTTGTCTGTCTTATATGAGAAGTGGTATGGGTTAACACATTCTTTATTATTGCACTCAGTCTTGACAACACTGTCCTTTCTGATATCCATGTAATCGAGTATGAGGTTCCTAAGGTACAAGCGAGAACCAAACGCATACAGCACTGGAGAGCTGTTTGTGTAAGACCCTTCCCACTCGTAACAAACTGAGTGACTGAAGTTATTGTATGCGAGGTCGCAGAAAAGCTTGCTGACTGGATCTTCCACACTTTTCTGTTTGTAATCCAGTGTGAAACGCTCCAGCCCAAGTGCGCGACTGATGTCTAGAGCCTGAGCTTGAGCGTGGTTGCTGTCGTTAGCTACAACACCGATGGATCTAGTCTTCTTGTTTCTAAATCCGATCAGTGTGTAATTCTCATTCAACTTCGATTCCGTTCAGGCTCGCTGCTGCTTTCCAGCCAAGACCAAGCTTCTCTTCAGCAAGCATGGATTTGATCATATCCTCGGTGTATCCCCAAGTACGAGCACGATTGAGTGCCTCCAGGCCAATCATACCCGGTGTGCCTTTCTCGCCAATAAATGACGACAGTAAAACAGATGCACCTACGGTCATGAGTACTCTCAGAGCTTCGGATTAATCTAACTAGGGCTTAGTTCACGTCAACACTATGTTTATGTTTAGCAGACGCAGGTCTACTATTCCATAACATTGCAGCAAACACTGTGACCCACGTGGTCACCATCGCCGCTAACAATATTGTCATCGATTCCGAGCGCGTTCTCCAATAACCATTCCTGCTGCTTCGGCTCTCCTTCTTGCTTCTGAGAAGGAGATATTCTGACCGGCTGCCATCCGTTCCAGTCCAGCTTCACCAATACCTTGTCCACCTTTCGAGGAGTCAGGTACATTTTGCTGGCCTGCCTGAAAAGCGTTGTAGATGTCCATAGCACCTTGTGAAGGTGCTGGTGCTGCAGGAGCTGCCGGAGCTGGGGGTTGATAAGCAAAGCTTGCGTCAGCGTTGAGAGATTTCAAAGCTTCAGGTCCGTATTGCATACCCTGCTCCTGAGCAAACTGTCTAATAGCAGTGTCGCTCAGACCACGATCGCGCAATCGATTGACTGCGGAAAGACCAATCGCACCTGGAGTGGAACCTCCAGGACCCTCAGGACCACGAGCAGAATCAGTATCAACATTGATTCCAAGCGTTGTAGCGGCGGTGGGACCAAACTTGATTCCTTCTTGACGTGCCTTCGCGAGAATTTCTTCGTTACCGCCGAACTTGTCGCCGTAATAACCCATATACTCACCGATGCCGCGAGCACCAATGGTATCCACTTCACCAGCTTGATCCCCGATAAACGAGCGAAGAGTTCTTTCTAAAAATTGGTCCGCTTTTTTAGGAGGTGTTACTCCAGGAGTAGGACCGGGACCAGGGCCGGGGCCAGGACCAGGACCAGGATCAACTGGGGTAGTGTTGACGGGAGGAAGTGGTGTGCCCAGATACTCAGTAGTGGTTTCTTTATAAGGATTGCTTCCACCAACCTGTGCACCAGGGAAGTTAGCTCCGTAACCCATTACAGTATCCTCTCTGACATACCGGGGGTATAGAGCAGAGAAGTACTCATCTGTACCTGTGGAAGTTACAGCACTACCTGTTCGTCCCGACTGAAAAGGACCAGGATCTACCGTTTCTAGTCCTAATTTTGTATTTGAGCCTTCTTCAGCAGCCACCTGACCAGCAGGTGTGGTTGTACTCGATGCAGCTTGTGGAGTAGCACCACTTGTGGCAGTTTTTACGTCTTGATAACGATCGCCAGCAAAACGATCGATGTCTTGACGAATCTGCTCGTCAGTAGCACCCTCTAATCTGGATGCATTTTCTTGTTCTCTCTGACTGTTCAGTTGATCCGCAATCGTGCTCAGATTGCTGCTGCCAGGTGATGGAGCACTACTAGTTGGACTAGAAGCTACCTGATTAAATGCATTTGAATCAATCGATTCCCGGTCTTCTCCTGCTAGCAGTTCCTGCAGAGTTCTAGGAGATCTAGGCCGAGTAGCGCTGGAGGAAGTCATTCCCTAAGTGTCGCCTTTGTTCTCCACTTTAACAGTCTTAATCTGTCCTGACGAAAAACCTTTGCAGGTTGAATCCTGGTCCCACACATCCTTTTAGTACACGCATAACTCTCTTAGCCTCGTCGTGACACCCAAAAGGTTTAGCTTGTTCCTTACCTTGACAGTACGCTACTAAGCGTTTCTTTTCATGATTTAACGCATCTGATACGTAGTCTTCGTATCTGGTTATCACCCAGACTTCTTGGAAGCGAAGGAGGGGCATTGACTCTACTTCTTCGCTCGTGTATAAGGTCCCAACATAGGATTTCCTGCTTTTTTGTGTTGCTTTCTTCTTTTTATGTTTAGGAGAGGTAACAGTTGCAGCAGGTTTTTTAGGAGCCGTGGGTTGTTTCTTGACTGAAGGTGACGCAGGTAGTGTTTGTTTAGTGTTATTCCCTAGCTCCTTTTTGAGTCTTCTTGCGGCGTTGGCAGCTACCAGAGCTTTAGGGAACGACTCTGATGTAAAAGCAATTCCTTGATCAATCCTGCAGCAACCTACAAAACCAAGCTCTGTTTTAGCGGTAAAGATCTCTTTTTCGAAAGGGATATTGGTGATTTCCACGTGTGGTTATATGCTGATATGATTATACAGATTATTTTGCTTCTGCCCAGTTGTTTCCTGTAGCAGCGTCAGCCAATACTGGTACTTCTTTCAAGATTTTTTCGCCACCTCGCTTCATGCAGTCTTCCAGAATTGCTCTGTAATGATCAACTTTGTGTTCTTTAGCCTCGATTACAATTTCATCATGAACACAGGCAATAAGCCTGCACTCATCGTTTAAGTGCTCGACGAGGTAAGACAAAGCGATTTTTAAAATGTCAGCTCCAGCTCCTTGAATGATGTTGTTACAGGCAACCATCATCGAGGCGTCGTCGTAACTCAGCAATCTCCTTCTTCCTGTAGCTGTTCTGCTATATGTCCAGCCATCGGAGACTAAATCAGCCATATTCTTGTGCCAGCTCTTCAACGCTGGATAAGCTCTATGGAAAGCAGCGTGTTCAAGTTTAGCTTCCGAGTAGGAGAGAACTGTACCGCTCTGTGCACTGTATGTTCTATATTTTTTATAACCCATTCCGTATAACAAGGCAAAGTTCATAGTTTTTCCACTCTGTCTCTGTTCTTTTGTGACTTCATTGAAGTCGCATTGGTAAATCAGACTTGCAGTAACCGTGTGTAAGTCTTTCCCGTCAAGGAATGCGTTCAGCATTTGCGGGATAGGAATGAGTTCTGCACCTAGACGCAGTTCGATTTGGCTGAAATCACAGACGACAAGTTTGAATCCAGGCGTGGCAACGAAGCACTCTCTGAATGCTTTCTCTCGTGGAACCTGCTGACAGTTTATTGCAAATTCACTTTTGACTTTTGAGGCAGCGACTCGTTTACTGCCTGAACTAGTGAAACGCCCGCTATTACTCCCGTACTGACGATAGCCAGAATGTATACGTCCACTGAGAGGATGAATGTTATCAAGAAGCTTTTGAACGTGCCCAAGCTTCGTTTCGACTTTCGTTCTTTTTCTGTAGAGGAGGAGTGTTTCATCTTGACTATTAAATTCTGCTAGCTCTACCTGAGACAGCGTTGGTTTTCCAGATGTAATACTTCGAGGCGTCTCAATTCCGATTGCGTCGAAGCACTTGAGGACTTGGGCACCGGATCCAGGGTTAAACCCTTTTCGCGCATTCTTTGAGACTGAAATAGCTCCAGATATGTCTCGCGAGAGTTTGGATTCATCTGGCAACCTGCGATCAAGGTCTTCACAAAATAGTGTAGTGAGTTCGTCAAGTTCCTGTTTGATCCTAGCTTCTAATGCTTTCAGCTTAGTGACATCTACATTAAAGCCTGTATATGACATCTTAGCGACAGTGCTGATGATTTTACTCTCCAAACCAAAGACGGGGAGAAGGTTCTCTTCTGTAAGTTCGGCGAGTTGAAGCGATGCAATCTGTGGAAGAATTGCTACGTCACCAGCTGCGTATTCCACCTGTTCAGTGTCGAGTTCTTCCTTCGACCAGTCACTTACCTGCTGACTTTTATCTAGCTCAAGGTCAAGTCGTCTTTCTGCTACTGCCTTGAGGCTGTTGGATATGTCTGCAAAATAAGCCTTCTGGATTTTGGGGCTGAATTTCTTTTCTTTAAATCCGGCTCGAAGGCATCTTTCTGCGATCATCGTGCAGAAAATCTTGCCTTTGTAGTCCAGTCCCATAGCCAGCAGGAACTGCAAATCAAAGTAGAGGTTGTGCCCAATCAACATTTCCCTGCTCTCGATGAGGGCGAGCAGTTTGCTGGTTACATCCTCGGAAACTTTGAACAAGTCGAAAACATAGACGACACGACTCTCAGCCTGTGGGGATGAGTCACACAGCTGCACCAGGCGTGGGCGAGCAATCCTTGCATCTAGACCTGTCGTCTCAAGATCTAAACAGACCTTAGGAAAGTTCTCTAGCTCTGTAAGTGCTGCAAGAGCTGCATCGTCAGCGACGATGTACGAGACAGTGTGTGCCATTTGATAAGAATCAGAGCTGGACTAGTAGCACGTTGAGCTTAGCGAACTCGCCGTAGTATTCAATAGCTGCTTGGTTGTACGCCCACGCGGCATCGAGGCGACTGTCGAAATAACCCAGATGTTTCTTCCTGTAGCTAACGACGATCCGGGCTCTCCACTTTGATTCTTTTCTTGCCCAAGACACTCCTTTGAAACCTGACTGGTTTCTTTTTGGTATGCGGATGTTCATACTGTTCTGACGCCTAGTGACTAGGCGTAATTCATCCCTGTTATCGCCGTGGTTCTGATGGTCTATTTCTAGGTCTCCTGGGTCTTGCCCAGTCTCAAGAAAGAAAATTACTCGATGAGAAAGATATGTCTTTTTTCTGAACCTGACCGCATATAAAACAGGTTTCCAATAGTAAAGGAAGCAAGCCGGTTGTCCTGCTCTTACCCTTCCTCGTGAGACTTTCCACCGCAGACCAGAAGGGATGCTGCGATCGACCTCCAGGTAGTCACCGATGTCAGTGGGAATAGGTAGATGCTTTGCCATAAAAAAAGAGCGGCCCCCTCCAGAACCGCTCGAAGCATACTCCGCTTTCAGTCTACCGCTGTTTCCAGAAGCCGCTGATGTAATCGTCACTGTCGTTCCAGTTACGCATCAGAGTCATACCACCTTTGCTAAGCGCGATGGTATACACATTGCGATGGAGATGGCCTGCGTTATTGTTCTTCTTCTTGTCTAGAGCACCGTATGTCTTCTCGCTCTTGATGTCTACCAAACCAACAGTGGCCAAGTATTTGAGACCGTCACGCAGTGCGGTGTAGACAGGAGCGTGGTGGTACTGGCACTGACCTTTCTTTTGTGGCTTCATGAGAGCGATGAACCCATGGCGCGTCTTCTCGAAACCACGGAAGAGACGAGGAGAATCATCAGGTGAGTTGTGACTGAACTTCTCCATATGGTTGACGACATCTTCTGCAATCTCGCGAAGTGATCGACGGTCTCCATCCTCCAGAGAGTTGAGGATCATTGCAGCACCAACGTTCTTCAGAGAGTTTTTGCTCAGAATCTCCTCCAGTGACTCAAAAGGGTCCTGGTCAATGATCTTGGCGTGAAGGACAGATTTTTCACCCGTCTTCCTATAACTACGTTTCCTAGCAGGGTTGAACTTCCGGCCACCTTCCATTGCCAGCTTGGCTGCCAGCGTGGCTAGACGAGTGTCCTTTGCTTCTACTGCCTCAGCGAAGAGAGCTTTGGAGTCCAGTCCTCGGAGATGCTTTTTGAGATCAACTGTGATTGAGATCTCATCTGTTGCGTGAGACAAAAGAGTCTTCACTTCATGCTTGTCTAGGTCGAGACTCCCTAGCTTGTAAAGGATCTGCATTTGAATGAAAGAGCTGCACCTTTATAGTGAAACAAATTCATTGATGCAACAGGGCAGAACTAACAATCAAATATTTTCCAAGTGCGTGAATGGATATACAGCGCATTGTTTATCCTAGTCTGCATCTCTTGAGCTATTGAACCGCAATCAGACTTCATAAATTTAAGATTCTTCTTTGCTTCTAGTACGTCGCTACAACCAATCGTCTCTTCAAGAGCCACGCTGAGGGGTAGAGACACTTCTCTTGCGTTCCCTTTGTCGGTTGTATAGATAAGGATGTTAAAGGTGTGGAGGTGTGGGAAGTAAGAGAGCTTTGCATCTTTTGCTTCGAAGACAGCGACGTTTGGATGACGGTCTGGATCAAACAGCTCAGCAATGATGATGTCAGAAATCCATTCAAGGAGGGTCATGGGAACTTCCTGAAGTGTTTTGTATTTAGCTGCAATCGTCAGCACGTCTTTTAGTGCTTCAGCCGTGGGGGCAGTCATTTACAGAAGAACGTCTTGGAATAGATCAGACGACTCGGCATCGTTGTGGACATCGACTTCCCGGATATCGTCTGCAAACAATCGTAAGTTGATACTCATATCTCCGATACAAAAACAATTCATTTCCACACCTGACAGTTGCTTCCATTCGTGAAAATCTTGCAGTAAGTCTTCGCTCACATTGTCGTGACCGTCTGTGATTAGCAGGATGTCAGCGCGTGAAGAGTGGTCCAAGTTTTCCATCGCGTAACTCAACACAGAGCTAAATGAGGTTCCTCCGTCACATGACCAGGAGAGACAGAAGTTAAGGAGGTTGTCCTTGTCTGTCGATGCTGGATCAAAGATGAAGTGCTTCTTTATGCGTGTGTCAAAGAGAGCGAGGTGTACTGGACGTTTCTGTTTGACTGCTTCCTCTGCAACGACAAGAGCCATGGCTTTGCTCCAAAGCTCCGAATCACCCTGCATCGAACCAGAGATGTCGACGAACATCATGATCGGTCCCTTGTCCAGGTTCTTGACTTGAGCTTCGTAGTCTTTGCAAAGGATTGTCTTTTGGTTGTACTTCATCGCAAAGAGTGCCCTCCCCTCAGGCGTGGCAGCCAGTGCTAGTTCGGTAGGGAATGCTTGAGGCACTGAGTCAGCGAACTTCACTCCAACGATGTCCGAATAGTTAGCTTTACCTTTCCTTGCTCGCTTGCGCTGGTTCCATGTACGACGAAGGGCACCAAGGCGATTGGCAAGGGCGAGAAGCTTTTTGTTGTTGCGTAAACGATTCGCGAGTTGCTGCTTCTCCTCGACACTCTGACGCTGGTGGTTCCCTGCTTGATCGCCAGCTAGCTGGCTCATCGCCTTGTTGATTTGTTGAGCTTCATCTGCAGCCTTGTCGACAGCTTCCTGAATCTCAGGACGCATCTGCTCTCTCATCTTATTGTGGTACTCCTCGATATTCTTACCGAGTTGTTTGCCTTTCTCTCTGAGTTCCTTCGCTTTCTGGAAGTCTCCTTGCTTCTTCGCCTCCACGAACTGTCTACGCAATTCGTTGAGTTCATCTACTGCTTCACCCAACGCTGTGGGATCTAGCTCTCTGTTGTTGATTGACTCATCGATCAATTCAGAAAGCTTGTTGAGAATACTGATGGCGTTGTTGCCAGAGTTGAACTGGTTGCCGTAGCAAATGGGTGCAATCATTCCCCACCCAGGAGAGTTCATCACGTCCTGCAAGAGACCAATCCAGAAGGCATTCTCTGGTTTGTAATTAGCAGGAGCTTCAAGTTCTTCTCCGTTTTGAGTAGCTCGAAAGTAATCTTCAGCATCTTGCAGTGAGATAACTGGGCTGAGATTTTCTGCTTGGTACAAAGCTTCGAACAACTCCTTTCCAAACCGACTGAGCTTGCGGATGTCGTAGTGAGAAGTCAGGTACTTAACGCGAGGAGCTGAATCCCTTACGTAGTCTGACCAAAGAAAGTCAGTCAGAGCAGAGACTTTGAGCACCATTGGCTCGTTGTCACTGAGGTGAATGAACTCAGATTTAAAAGAATTAGTCATGTCAATTAGTTGTGAAACGAGTCAGTGATTTGGCAATGGTCTTCATGTCGCTGTCGTTCTGAGTGTGTTGCTTCATCATTTTGAGTCGCACTTCTTCAGTGATTTTTAGTTCGTCATCGTCCATTGCTTCAGTAAGACGTTTTTGAATGGTTGTCAGATCACTCAGACACTTGCTCATGTTGCGAGCCACGTCCATGTGCATTTTCGTATCGCTGATCGTCCTGGCTTTAGCGTCCCAGCTATAGAACTCATGCATGATGCTGTTTGCAGCATGCTGATTCTCTTTAACGAAACGACTGCCAGTGACAATGGCTGCATCCAACTGCTCGCGAATAATCTCTTTGTCGTCGTCGCTTTGGTAAAGGATGTGCGGAAGAGTCTCTAGCAGGATGTGAGGATGTAGTTCGCTCTCACCTTTGACAACCGCATAACCACGCAAGAACTGAATGATCTGTACGCGACGACGGTCAGAGATGTAGATGCCACTGACCTCTAATCGTTCCATGACATCACCAAACAATCCAGCAAACTTGGATGTTGGTTTGATGCAGGCTGCTTGTTCCTGTAGTTCTACAAGATCTTCCTGAGTCAGAGCTGAGAAAATCTCTGGGCGCGGTTCAATACCCAGCGACCACATGTCTAGCTTCCTTTTGCTGACTGGTTTCTGAAGTAGATCAACCGTAGGTCTGAACAAGAAACGATCCAGGAAAGCTTGCAGACTTTCTTCAGTTGGGAATGAGTTAGTAGCTGCAACGATGCTGTTGATTGGTGTCTTAACAACCTCTTTGCCGTTGTTGAATGTGCGCTCGTTGAGGATTGTCAGCAGGCTGTTGAGCACAGCAGATGATCCTCTGAACAGCTCATCAAGAAACGCGATGTTCGCTGAAGGCAAGTAACCCTCAGTGTCTCTTGTGTACTCGTCCTTCAGGAGTTTGCTCACAGCCACAGGGCCAAACAACTCTGACGGATCAGTAGTAGGGCTCAGTAGATAGCCAAAGTATTCAGTTCCTTTGAAGCCACTGCTGATTGCTCTGACGAGTTCTGACTTACCTGTACCAGGGACACCGAACAAGAAAGCATTTTGCTTTGTGATTAACGAAGCAAGAAGTCCATCGATGACTGTCTCTCGCTCTAGGAATCTGCTGTTGAGCTGAGAGCGGAAGTTTTGGAACTTTTTGAAAAGTTGCGTGTTCATGTGAATAAAGCGAGAAGTCGTTTAATGAAAGAGAAGCGTGGGCGACGGTAAGGTCCGTCAATGGTCTTTGCTGCTCGTAACCAGGGGTAAGTGTTAGAAGTCAATGTCTTCCTCTGATTGGTTTTTAATTTCTTCAATAGTCTCTAGCTCCTGGTCTACACTAACATGCTTTGCCGCAATGAATTCCCTTTGTCTTTGAGCTGCTTGGTTAATTGCCTTGACTCTTTGATTACTACAAAGAGTGAAAGTCTCAGCTTGCAAGAGAATTTCTTCTAGTTGTTGGTTTGTCTCGCAATGTTTCATGCCAGACAAAATGTTTTGATACTCACTGGTGACAGAGAGTGAAGTTTGCAGAGCTTGCATTCCCTCAGTGGATTCAGATCTTCCAACGATTGTTGTTAGCTCTGTTCTCAACTCTTCTCGTAAACGATTGAAGGCTGTAAATGCTTCGCTACGTTCGCGAGCACTCAGTTTGCTGTTCTTCATCCTGCGTCCTTGGTTCAGGATGTTGTGAGTGATTTCTTTTACAAGATCCAAGCCAGGCACGTGGTCAGCAATAACTGCCAGTTCTTCTGCTGCTACCTCCCATGACCCACGTCGATCGGAGTTGCCACCAGTCTGACGATCGCCGACATTGGTGCTGATGCGAATGTCTAGATCGTCAATGAAGACTGCAAATCGTTTGAGAGCTTTGTCTTTTGCATTCTTTTGGGCAGCGGTATAGACAGCTTGGGTGTTGCAAGCTGCTTCGTATGCCATCTGCTCCTGAAGGGTGTCACCAGGAGACGAAGCCACATCTAAAGACACAGGAAGAGGACCAACAACATCGATCTCGATTGCTTTGGCGAATGCTTCCTTCTCAGGGAAGACATTCATGTAGGCAGCCTTAACTAGCTCCTGTGATTCAGGATCAGCGAACAAAGGTTCGATGGTTTTGTTCACCATCTTTTCCCACCGTCGCATTTCTGAGTACCACTCAACTGCTAGTGCTTCGTTCATAGCGTTGAGACGGCTGCGCATTGCTCTGATCTGAGCCATGGCATCAGTGAAGTGGTGAGCCATCAAGAAGTGGCTTTCGCCGTGGCTGATGCAATGATCTAAATAGATCTTGCTCTGCTCCAGGCGCAGCTCGCTCAGAAACTCTTTGAGCAGGTTCGATAGGTTTGGTCTGATACTGACCGCACCATGCTCTTCGAGAGTTTCAATAGTTTGGTGCGGTAGTTGCAGATCCTTCATCTTGAATTGAATGGTCTGGCGCACCTTGCTGGACACTGTGACGTTCAGCAGAAACACATCGTTGGTCATCAGTCGATCTCCATGGGTGTGACGAGCTTGGCAATCTTGCGGAGCGCCAGTCCAAACGACTTGACGCAGCGCGTGGCTTTGCCTGTGACCACGAGCTTCTCCTCTTCGTTCTTCAGATCAAGCTTCGCTTTCTTGAGTGCAGACTCATGTCGAGCGATGCGTTCTTTAGCCAAGGTCATTGCCTTTGGCTCAAGAACATCAGAGTTGAGCACCAGAACATACTTCGGCTGAAGGACAATGTTCAGCCCTTGCTCAGGGTACTTAAACGCGGAGTCATCTCCTTTGTAATCGTCGAGACTCACTTCGCCTTCGATCACTGACTCGTCGTTCAAGACTTCGAGCAGCTCTTGCTTCGCTTCATCCAAAGCGTTCGCGAAAGGCTCGGACGAGTCGATGATCTCCTGTAGCTCACAGAAGCAGTCAGCTACTGCCTGCCCTCGCCGTCTGATCTGGGTGTGTCTAGTCATTTGATCTCCGAAATGATGTGTGCCTCAGTTGAGGCGTGTATAAATCCTAGAGCCATAGGAGCATGGCGTCAAGGGTTGGTCAAGATAAAACTCCTGACTCATGGGTCTCACTGGAAACAACAGTGCGTCCCGAAGTCCAGAAGGGTATTCTTAAAAACTTCTATAACAAAGAGAAACTTGACAAATTGTCGCGCAATCTAAACTTTGTATAAAGCTCAAATAGTTAATAAACTGCTGAACACTTTACACAGCACAAAGGCTGCGCCATTCTGTCAAGAAATCTCGCGTTGAAAAGAGTTAGGGAAATACCCAGTTGGATTTCGGTATCACTATGTGATCACTACAACCAGCCTTTGGTGGTAGTAACGGTGGGGTCGTTGTTGTACCTGCCTGTCTCTCGGTAGGTTTTGGTGGGCGGTGCTTGCATGCGAGTCCATACAATTTGCCCAATCCTCATACCAGGCCACATTGGAATCGGTGCCATCTGACGAGCGTTCTTAAGTTCCAGAGTCAGGACAGAATTCCAAAAGCCTGGATCTATGTAGCCAGCCATCAGATGCTCAAAGCCTGAACGTGCTGTCGATGACTTGAGTGCAAACTGTCCTGTTACGTTCGATGGAACTTTGAATGTTTCCATCGTATGAGCGAGTACAAACTCCCCTGGGTACAAATAGAAAGGTGAATCTCGATCGAATTTCTCAATCGACAGCTTCCTCATCTGCTCATGTTCTTCCTGTTCAACCATCAACTCGTTACCCAATCTGACATCGAGTGATGCTGGATTAACTAACTCTGGATCGTATGGACTGATCATTCCTGCATTACACAGAATTTGAATCTGATGATCAGGAAGAATAGACACAGAAGAGGTGATTAAGTCGCTGTCACTATAGCGGCGTGGGTTACATAGATCCACAGGGTTAATCGGGAAGCTTTAAGTAGAACTCCCAACCTTTCTGAGCCATGTGAATCTTCTTGCGTTGGTTGTTGATAACTTCCAGTGTGATGAACTCCATGTTGACCAGTCGTTGAAGAATTTTGTTGTGAGTGTGACGCTCTATTTGAAAGTAAGCAGCCACATCCTTACTACTAACGTCTGATCCGTTGCAGTTGCAGATGAACAGGAAATACTTGAGTTGGTTTAGTGTGGCATTTACATCAGCTGCTTGAAACATTTCCAGGTTTAGGAGACTTACTTGTTTGTTGTGAGGAAACTTCACTGAGATTTTTAAGCGGGGTGATTTTGTTGATGAAGGCACACTCAAACTGAACTTCAGGATGCCAAGTCCCATCGATTGGTGTGAATGGTACGTAGTTGTCTCGTGCCCATTGGCGGTAAGAGATCTGTTCTTCTGTTGTGAGGTCCTTGTGATGTTTCATTCCGCTTCAGAAAAACGAATGTCCAGTGTTGCTTTGGTCATAACGTCTAGAAATTCCAGACCGTTACAGAGGTTTGTGTCGTTGTTGGTTTGGAAGTTGTTGGTTGATTGTGAGTTTT
>CERO01037089.1_pt1 | contig 33872 bp, 32 predicted proteins | sample 530851 | NCBI WGS metagenome assembly CERO01 (sample SAMEA2621033, study PRJEB7988) | marine metagenome | biome: marine biome (ENVO:00000447); feature: surface water layer (ENVO:00002042); material: "saline water (ENVO:00002010), including plankton (ENVO:xxxxxxxx)" | depth 5 m
ACCGTGTTGCTGAGCCTGGAAGATGCCGGGTTCTGCACCAAGGGTGAAGGCATGGCGTTTCTGCGCGAGCACGATCTCACCTGGCGCGGCGACTTTCCCCTCAATACCCACGGTGGCCAGCTGTCCTTCGGCCAGGCAGGCGCGGCCGGGGGTATGTCGCAACTGATAGAAGCGGTCACCCAGATTCGCGGCGATGCCGGTGAGCGCCAGCTGCGTCAACACGATACCGCCTTCGTCTCCGGCACGGGTGGCGTGATGAGTGAGCAGGGTGCATTGATCCTGACAGGAGCCTGAAGATGAACGCTATGATCCCCCGGCCCACCGACATTAGCCGGCCATTCTGGGATGGACTGCGCGAGCAACGCATTCTCATCCCGCGCTGCCAGCGTTGCCGCGGCTGGGTCTTTTATCCGCGCCGCCACTGCACACATTGCGCCTCTCACGACCTGGCCTGGACGCCAGTATCCGGCGCGGCAACCCTGTGCTCCTTCACTATCGCGCGGGTCCCCACGCTGCCCGGGTTCGCCGGCCCCGAGCTGCAGAACCTCGCCATCGTCACGTTCAGCGAGGGGTTCAACATGAACAGCGCACTGACCGGCGTGACGCCGGATGACATGTGTATCGGTATGCCACTACGCCCGGTGTTTGACGTGATGGACGACGCAGGTCACGCGCGCCTGTTGTTCACGGCGGCCTGAGCTAGACCGACAAACCCGCGCTGCTGCCGAGCAGCGCATCGACCGCCTGCCACAGCAGACGCAAGGCCAATACTGTCAGCACAACATTAAGCAGACGGCTGAAACGCCGATCACTGACAGTGCCCAGCAGACGCACGCCGAGCCAAGTGCCCGCAAAGCCCGCGGCGATCATGGCCAGGGCGAACGCCAACCAGTCGCGAAAAATAAAACCAGCGGTGCCGAACACCAGCAACTTGGGCGCGTGTTGCAGCACCATGGCAAGCGCAAAGGTCGCCACCGTGCGGTAGCGGTCTGTCTGGGTCTGCTTCACGAAGGCGGCCACGAGAGGCCCAGTAGCACCGACAAACAGGCTGGCGAAGCTGGTGAGGGCGGCGGCGGCAAAAGTGCCCGTGGCCCCCAGCGCGGCGCGGGGCAGGGGCGGGCCCCAACAGAGGTACAGCACGAACAGGCCAATGCTGAGCTGCCAGATCGCAGGAGGCAAGGTGACCAGCAGCAGGGCGCCCGCCAGTACACCCAGGGCAACACCCGGCGCGAATGCGCGCAGCAAGCGCCAATCGATATGGCGCCAGGTGAGTGCGGCGCGTCCACCGTTGGAGCCGAGCTGGATGAGACCGTGCACGGGGATGATGATGGCGGGCGGCAACCAGAGTGCGAGCAGCAACAGCAGCAGTACGCCACCGCCGGCACCCAGCGTTGCGGTCAAGAGTGACGTCAGGGTGGAGCAACCCAGTAGCAGGACGGTTGTGGCAACATCGAGCCCGGGGGGAATGATCACGTCAGCTGCAGGGTGCCCTGTGCGGGTGCAGGCGCAAACCGGCCCTGTTGCCCCACCTCCAGTGCGCCATCACTCAACACGCGACAACACACGCCCCCTCGCCAGTCTGGCCTGAGCGCCGCCTGCAGCCCCTGACAGGCGACGTCCATGCGCCGGCACGGGTCCGTCTCGCGGGTTATCTCCAGGGTCAGGCTGCCAAAATGCAGCAGTTGGCCCACCGACTCCGGCCCGAACACCATACCACTTACCAGGAGGTTGGCGCGGCGCTGTGTCCAGGGGAGCAGGGTACCGAGTTCCGCACAGGCCGCTTCCCAGCTTTCCAGGCTGAGCACGGTGACCTGCCGTTTGCCGGGGCGGCCACGGGCGTCACCCTGGACACCGGCGGGACAAGTGACAGGGGCGCTGCGCATGGTTGCCATCGGTGCGCCGGACCGCGAGCGGATGGCAATACCGCGGAGTTCGATTGGCGTTGTGGTCATGGGCGCGCCCGTGTTGGTGCCGTCGGCAATCATGAAGTTATCTCATGTATCTCTTCCATACTACGGCGCCCAACGGACTGCCCCGTGCATGCGGCGACGCTCGATCTCCGCCCGGCGCTGCGCCGGCGTCACAGTAGGCGTGTCTGCGGGCAACACGGAGCCAAGCTGTGCCAATCTAACCAGCCGGGTGGCAGGTACTGACGCGGGTTCACTGTTCTGGAAGCGGTACATGATCATTCCCCGAGAATGCTCCGCAGGGTTCAACCAATTCGGCACCCCGGGATCCTCCAGTGCGATGATTAATCGGTAGCGTCCATCAGAGCCGGCTACAGCCTGGTGCCCATTGAGGCTACCGGTGCCGTTGATGTAATCAATCGACTCCCACCACAAGTTACCAAGCTGGAAGCTCCACATGTCGGCACTGGGCGCATCCAGCTCGATGATAAGCGCCTGTCCGGGATCTAGATCGAACCAGCCCTCTCCGTAGATGTTGTTCTTCAGCCCCTGACCGGTGTGCGGCAACTGACGTAGCTGATTGGCCGGCTCCGAACGCGTGCGCTCTAGCCACGGGAGCCAAGCCTGAAGCCGCGCGTCGAAACGATCGACAAACCGGTCCAGCACCGCGGCGCTGTCCGCGTGCGTTAGCGGCGCAGCGCCAGACACCTTGTCCACCCGCACCAGCCTCATATCCGAGGGCTGCTCCGAGTCCCAGTCATAAAAGTACTCCCGCACCGTCAGGTTGGTGGTGCGAGCATCCATCTCCAGCCAAGGACCCGACCAGCCCTGCGGCCGCTGGCGGGCAATCATCACGGTGAACTCACCCCGAGCGTCCACGTCCAGTTCGGTGCCGGACAATGAGGCAAACGCGGCAAAGACAGGTTCGGTCTGGACGGCCTGAATCGCGATCAGCCGGGCACTGCCCAAGTGGCCACTGAGACGATAGACTCCCTCGCTATCCAGTGGTGCGCCAGTATATTTGGCATCTGCGCCATCGAGACCCCACTTGTGGATGTTGGTTGCGCTTACCCGCAGCAATGGAAAGGCCAGGTCTCGTTCCGCCATCACCGAACTCACCGTCACTGCCAGCTGTTGCGCCACATAAAGTGGACCTTCAGCCTGATCGATTTCATCTCGCTCGCGGTTATCACGAAGGAATTCTGCGCCCACCTCTTTAAGACGATCGACAAACGTATTCCAGGCAGCGATATCACGCCCATCCCCTGTCTCGGCTTGCGTCTGAGATATTCCGACCAGTACTGCCAATACTCCAACACTGGTGAACCAAGTGATCCTCTTCATCTTCACTCCTCAATTCAACTGCAGCGGGACCAGAGCAGTTAGTGGTGAAAGCACACCATAATTTTTTGGAAACAACGAAAAAGCAGCCCTCTTGGGGCTGCTTTTTTCATTTCCTTCTCCATGAGATCCGGCCAAGCAGATCACTACACGTCCAGATTCGCCACCGACAACGCATTTTCCTCGATGAACTCGCGCCGGGGCTCCACGTGGTCGCCCATCAGCGTGGTGAAGATCTGGTCCGCCGCGATGGCATCCTCAATCGTCACCTGCAGCATGCGACGCGCTTCCGGGTCCATGGTGGTTTCCCAGAGCTGCTCCGGGTTCATCTCACCCAGGCCCTTGTAGCGCTGGATGTTATAGCCCTTGCGTGCTTCTGCCATCAACCAGGTGAGGCCCTCCTCGAAACTGCGGGTGGGGAAGGTCTTGTCGCCGCGCTGGAAGTAGCCGTCTTCATCAATCAGCGTGTTCAGAGTTTCACCCAGGGCGACCAGACTGCGGTATTCGCCGGAAGAGAAGAACTCGTGCCGGTACTCGGTTTCCGTTTCCACACCGTGTGCCAACAGCTTCACCACAGGGTAGTGGGTCTGCCGCTCCTGATCGCGCCGCACACTGACAGTATACACAGCGCCCTTGGGTGCCACGGTTTGTAAGCACTCACTTAAACTTTGCGCAAAGGCGATGACGGCAGCCTCATCGCGCATTTGGTCCAGGGTCAGGCTGGCGCCGTAGACCATCTGCCAGAGCACCGGTGGGGCATACAGGCGGCCCAAGCGGTCGATGGTGGCCGCGACCTTGCGGAACCGCTCCACCAGCTCTTCCAGGCCCGTACCGGTAATGGGCGGCGCCTCGGGGTTCACAACAATGGCGGCACCGTCCAGTGCAGCCTGTGTCAGGTAGCGGTTAAGCGCTTCGTCATCTTTCAGGTACTGCCCCTGTTTGCCGCGCGCAATCTTGTACAGCGGCGGCTGGGCAATGAAGATATGCCCGCGCTCAATGAGTTCGCGCATCTGGCGGAAGAAGAAGGTCAGCAGCAGAGTGCGGATGTGCGAGCCATCAACGTCCGCATCGGTCATGATGATGATGCTGTGGTAACGCAGCTTCTCCGGATTGAACTCGTCCTTGCCGATACCACAGCCCAACGCCGTAACAATCGTGCCAACTTCGGCTGAACCCAGCATCTTGTCAAACCGGGCCTTCTCGACGTTGAGGATCTTGCCCTTGAGGGGAAGAATCGCCTGGAATTTGCGGTTGCGGCCCTGCTTGGCAGAGCCACCGGCCGAGTCGCCCTCTACCAGATAAATTTCCGACAGCGCCGGGTCTTTCTCTTGACAGTCTGCGAGCTTGCCTGGCAGGCCGGCGATATCCAGGGCACCCTTGCGCCGCGTCATCTCGCGGGCCTTGCGCGCCGCTTCCCGAGCGCGGGCCGCGTCAAGCATCTTGCCCACAACCGCCCGTGCTTCACCCGGGTTTTCCAGCAGATAGTCGTTAAAGTGGGTGTTCATTGCCTGCTCGACGGCGGTTTTCACCTCGGAAGACACCAGTTTGTCCTTGGTCTGCGAGGAAAACTTGGGGTCCGGCACCTTCACCGAGATGATCGCGGTCAGACCTTCCCTGGCATCGTCACCGGTTGTAGACACCTTGGCCTTCTTCGCCATGCCCTCGCGTTCGATATAGCTGTTCAGGCTGCGGGTGAGCGCGGCGCGGAAGCCCGCCAGGTGGGTACCACCGTCGCGCTGGGGAATATTGTTGGTGTAGCAGAATATGTTCTCTGCAAAGGCATCGTTCCACTGCAGTGCCACCTCAACACCAATTCCGTCCTCCAGGTCCACCTGGAAGTGGAACGGTTTGTTCACCGCGGTCTTGTTGTTGTTCAGGTAGTCGACGAAGGCGCGCAGGCCACCGTCATACTGGTAGTTTTCTTCGCGGCCAGAGCGCTCATCTTTCAGGCGAATATTGACGCCGGAGTTGAGGAACGCCAGTTCGCGCAAGCGTTTAGCCAGCTGGTCGAAGTGGAAGAGAATGTTGGTAAAGGTGTCAGGGGAGGGGTGAAAGCGTACCGAGGTGCCCGTACCTTCCGTATCTCCGATAACCGCCAGCGGTGCCTGGGGCACGCCGTGATGGTAGATCTGTTCATAGCGCTTACCCTCGCGGCGAATGGTCAGCACCAGTTCCCGGGAGAGTGCATTCACCACTGACACACCCACCCCGTGCAGGCCCCCAGAAACCTTGTAGGTGTTGTCATCGAACTTGCCGCCCGCGTGCAGCACGGTCATGATCACTTCCGCCGCGGAAACACCTTCTTCGTGCATTTCCGTGGGAATACCACGGCCGTCGTCACTGACGGTGACCGACTCGTCCGGATGAATCACGATATCCACCCGGCTGCAGTGGCCAGCCAGGGCCTCATCGATAGAGTTATCCACGAGCTCAAAGACCATGTGGTGCAGGCCAGTGCCGTCGTCCGTGTCGCCGATATACATGCCTGGACGCTTGCGGACCGCATCAAGGCCCTTCAGAACCTTGATACTGGAGGAATCGTAGTTTTGCTCATTGTCAGTCATTGGATAACTCTCTTCTCTCTGCTACCGACGCGCCAGTGCACACTCGGCTTATAAATTCGACGCCGGATCCCGTTGCGCGCCGCTTTGAACCCGCAACTCCAGCCCGGCGCGAACTCACGGAATCCAGATTGCCCGCGCCCCGGTTTCGATCTAACTCGCAGCAACAGACTGCTGCGAAACAGTGCCCTGTTCCACGTGGAACATCAGGGGCTTTACGCCATCAGGCCACATACCCGCGAGGTCGGTGGCATCGACGCAGGTGATGAACACCTGCGCCTGCAGCGCAGTAAGCGCCTCGCAGACCTGTCTGCAGTGCTGTGCGTCCAGCTCCGAGGGCAAATCATCCACGAGGTATACGCATCCCCGTGGCTGTGCCTCGGACATGATTTGCCCCTGAGCCAGCTTCAGGCCGCACACCACCAGCTTTTGCTGGCCCCGCGACAAGGTTTCCGCCGCTGAATACCCAGACACCGTAACACGAAGGTCAGCACGCTGGGGGCCGACATGCGTGTACCCTTGCTCTCGGTCGGCGACCTCACTGGCAGCGAGGGCCGCCGAATACGCGAGTGACTTATCCCAACCCTTGCGATAACGCAGCTCCAGGCCTTCGAGCGCGGGCGAAAGTTCGGACATGATCGCCCGAAACCGCGGCGCGAGCGCCTCAAAGTAAGCCTGCCTGAACGCGTGAATCTGTTCACCAGAGGTGGCCAACTCACGGGTCCATACCGACAACTCGGATTGCTCCAGTTTACCACGCCGCAAGAGCTTGTTGCGCTGTTTTACACACCGCTGAAATCGCTGCCATTCAGAAAAAAAACGTTGTTCCACGTGGAACACACCCCAGTTCAGGAACTGGCGGCGCGCGGCAGGGCTACCCGTGAGCAAGTCAAAGGACGCGGCGTTCAACACCTGGAGGGGTAAATGGGCCACCAGCTCCGCGACCGACCGTACTTTTTCACCCGCCAGTTTGATCTGCAACTCACCGCTGACATCGCGCTGCACGGCAACCGCGGCGCGCTGACCCGCAGTGGAAAACTCGGTAACCCCATACACGGTGCAACGTTGCTCACCGTGGGCCACCAGAGTGCGTGGTGTGCCGGTGCGAAAGCTGCGCGACATGCCCAGCATGTGCACAGACTCAAGGATGCTCGTTTTGCCACTACCGTTGGGACCGAAGAATATATTGACCTGTCCCAGCTCGCGGAGCGCGACCTGGGACAGATTTCGGATATGGTGAATCTGCAGTTGGGTTAACAAAAACGCCTTTTACAACCGCATGGGCATAACAACGTAGAGTGAATCGCCGTCTTCCGACTCCTCCAACAACGCGCTGCTGTTGGGGTCAGAGAGAGAAAGTTTGACTTGCTCACCGCTGAGCACGCCCAGCACGTCCAGCAGGTAGCTCACATTGAAGCCAATCTCTACCGAGTCACCCTGGTAATCGACAGAGACCTGCTCCTCCGCCTGCTCCTGCTCGGGGTTGTTGGCAACAATCTCGATAACCTCGGGGGCGACCTTCAAGCGCACACCGCGGTACTTCTCGTTGGAGAGAATGGCAGTACGGGTAAAGGCTTGCCGCAGGTCGAGGCGTGAACCCAACACGATCTTGTCCGCAGCGCGCGGTAGAACGCGCTCATAGTCGGGAAACTTGCCGTCAACCAGCTTCGATGTGAATGTGAAGCCATCCGTGGTGGCTCGCAGGTGATTACTCCCCAACACGACCGCGATATCCTGGTCCTCTTCCAGGAGCAAGCGGGACAACTCGAGTACGCCCTTGCGCGGTAGGATGACTTGGGTGTCCTCGTCCACCGGAACAGGGGAGGGTAGTGTACACATGGCGAGCCGGTGCCCGTCAGTCGCCACCACACGCAAGCGACCGGCCTTGAGCTCCAGCAGCATCCCGTTCAAGTAATAGCGCACATCCTGCTGCGCCATCGCGAACGCAGTACGGTCAATCAGGCGCCGCAGTTGACCCTGCTTGACGGTAAAGCGGTGCGTACCAACACCTTCTTCGACGGCGGGAAACTCCCTGGCGGGTAGCGTGGACAAAGTGAAGCGGCTACGCCCGGAGCGCACCGTCACTTTGCCGTCTTCAACGGTGAATTGTATGTCGCTGCCTTCCGGCAGCGACTTGCAGATATCCACCAGCTTGCGGGCGGGTACGGTCACTTCGCCTGGCGCAGAAACCGGAGACGGTAGTGCTACGCGCCCCACCAGTTCAACTTCCAGATCGGTCCCTGTGAGTGACAACTGGTCACCTTCCAACACCATCAACACGTTGGACAGAATCGGCAGCGTCTGCCTCCGCTCAACCACACCGGCAACCAGGTTAAGGGGCTTGAGCAATGCATCCCGTGAAATCGAGAACTTCATAAATCCAGGTTCCTTCCGTACGCGCCTACGTCGTGAGTGAGCGCAGCAAGTTTTTGTAATCTTCCCGAATATCAGAGTTGGTTTCGCGAAGTTCCTTTATTTTACGGCATGCGTGCAATACTGTCGTGTGATCTCTGCCACCAAAACTATCGCCGATTTCTGGCAGGCTGTGGTTGGTCAGTTCCTTGGCCAGCGCCATAGCCACCTGCCGTGGCCGTGCCACCGAACGGCTGCGACGCCGCGACATGAGGTCGGCAACCTTGATCTTGTAATACTCGGCGACCGTGCGCTGGATGTTATCCAGGCTGACCTGCTTGTCCTGCAGTGCCAGCAAATCCTTGAGGCTCTCCTTGACCAGGTCAACATCGACTGGCCGACCAGTGAAGTTAGCGCTCGCTATCACTCTTTTAAGCGCACCCTCAAGCTCTCTCACATTGGAACGAATACGCTGGGCGATGAAGAAGGCGGCATCCGGGGGCAGGGTAATACGCGACTGGGCGGCCTTGTTCATGAGAATCGCGACACGGGTTTCCAGCTCGGGTGGCTCGACAGCCACGGTGAGCCCCCAACCAAACCGCGACTTCAGGCGCTCTTCAAGGCCGTCTATTTCCTTGGGGTAGCGGTCGCAGGTGAGGATCATCTGCTGACCCCCTTCAAGCAGGGCGTTGAATGTGTGGAAGAACTCTTCCTGGGAGCGATCCTTCTTGGCAAAGAACTGGATATCGTCGATCAACAGGGCATCAACCGAGCGGTAATAGCGCTTGAAGTCGCTGATCGCATTCAGTTGCAGTGCCTTCACCATGTCCGCTACGAAACGCTCGGAATGCAGGTACACCACCTTGGCCTCGGGGTTCTGGTGCTTCAGTGCATTACCGACAGCATGCATCAGGTGGGTTTTACCCAGGCCCACACCTCCGTAAAGGAACAGGGGGTTATAGGCCTCACCCGGGTTTTCAGCCACCTGGCGCGCCGCCGCCAGAGCAAGCTGGTTGGATTTGCCTTCCACGAAATTGTCGAAGGTATAAGTGTCTACCAGGTTCTGCTGCTGTGTGTCATCCGGGGCCGACCGACCGCGCAGGGCAGGCGCCGCCAGGCCAAACTCCTGTCGCGGTGACTGTGGCGCAACCGCCTGCATTCTCGGCGCCGCTACACTGCGCAGCGCGGTGGCACCGCCACTCACCGCATAGCCGGATACTGCCGGCGCCACAAAAGCATTATCACTGTCGACGGCGCTGCGCGCTGGCTGCACCGCGCGAGCCTGTTCAAGATCCCGACCCTGACCAATTTCCAGCGCCAACCGGGGCACCTCGGCAGGCGCGATCTGTTGCAATAGCTCCCTGATCCGCGGCGCAAACTTGTCGCTGACAAAATCCTTAATGAATCGGTTGGGCGCAAACAGTGTCAGTTGTTGACCGTCCTGGCTGCTCTGCAGCGGGCGAATCCAGGTGTTGAACTGCTGGCTTGGCAACTCGTCCTGAAGACGACTGATACACTGCTGCCATATGACGTCTGGCAAAATACTCCCCTTTGAAGGCCCTTAACTGACCCTCACAACAACTTACTCGCAAATCGCGCGGCGTGTATCCGCGCGTTGGTGACACTTCGGGCTTTTCGATCCCGATGCCGGAATAATACTCTCCCAGGGGGGAGTTATCCACACCTCAACGCGTTTTTTTTCCAACTAGTTTATTTTTATATATCAGATACTTAATAAATATATGGCTATTTTTTAGGCGCAGTTTATGAAGCGTTAATGTGAATACATGATCTGTGTATAACCTGTGTGTATCTTTGGGGCAACGTGTGCGCTGTTTGCTACAAAGCCCGCCACCACTGGCTTTCACACCGCGGTCTGGGGCCCAATTCGCAGCGCTTATCCGGCGTGCAAATAAAGCTGCAGGTGAACATTGAATTCAGGGCGCCCTTTCTCTAGAATACCCAACCTTTTTGCGGCCCGGTACTCCACCGTGCTTCCCGTGCAGCACTATTCACGGGGCAGGCGGAGAATCAGCCTTCTATTTATTACCTCCTACTGGAACAGAGTCATGAAGAGAACATTTCAGCCCAGCGTCCTGAAGCGCAAGCGCACCCACGGCTTCCGCTCCCGCATGGCCACCAAGAACGGCCGCCTGGTACTCAGCCGCCGTCGTGCGAAAGGCCGCAAGCGCCTGTCTGCCTGATGCCGGAGAGCCTTTGTGGGCGTAGCCGCTGAGAGCGAACCGACACCCGCGGCTTTCGGCAAATGCCGGCGCCTGTTGAATGCGGCCCAATATCGGGCCGTTTTCGATGGAGCCACAGTGAAAGCTTCGCATCGAAACCTGCTACTATTGGCACGTCCCGCGGACGGAGCAAAGAGCCGGCTGGGGTTGGTGATTGCCAAGAAGAACGTACGCAAGGCTGTGCAACGCAACCGCATCAAACGCGTTGTACGGGAATCGTTCAGGCACCTGCCCGCTACAGCCCAGCCGCTTGATATCGTCTTTCTGGCGCGCCGCGGCCTGGACGATCTGGACAATGCTTCACTGTTCGCCACGCTGGAAGCACAATGGCAAAAGCTGTCACGACACACCCTCACCGCCCCACGGGCGCGAGACCACTGATGCGTCGTCTTTTTATTGCCCTGATTTCCCTGTACCGGTATGCCATCAGCCCATTTCTGGGCAATCACTGCCGATTCTATCCGAGCTGCTCGCACTACGCTCAGGAAGCCATCGAATTGCACGGCATGGTGCGAGGCTCCTGCCTCACACTGCGCCGGCTTGGCAAATGCCACCCCTGGCATGAGGGCGGCGCCGACCCGGTGCCGCCCTGCAAGCACACTCACTGACAAAGCTGATACCCGCTATGGATTTCCAACGTACTCTGCTGATCGGCGCCATCGCGCTACTTTCGTTCATGCTGCTGACCGAGTGGGTCGCGTTCAAGGATGCCAAAACCACTGCAGCGCAGCCGACTGCCAGCCGCTTGATCAGCAGCGAACCCGATGGGCTGCCCGCAGCGAACAGTGAGCTGCCACTCGCACCTTCGGTCACCGCGCCGAGCACTGGCGACGAAGACCTGCCGCAAGCGCCGGAAGCCATTGCCGACCAGCAAACCGCTGCGCCCTTGGTAACCGAGAGCGGCACCGGCAGCGACATTATTACCGTGCATACAGACGTCCTGCAGGTTGCCATCGATCTACAGGGGGGTGACATCGTGGAACTCGCCCTGCCGGAGCACCTGGAAGACATCGACGCACCTGATCAGCCCTTCGTGCTGCTGGAGCAGAACGAACGCCGTATTTACGTCGCGCAGAGCGGCCTGATCGGGCCCAACGGCATCGACAGCGAATCGCGCGCACGCTTCACAGCCACGCAATCACGCTACGAACTGCAACCCGACGCCGACGAACTTCAGGTCGACCTGATGTGGCAGAACGCGCAGGGGCTCTCGGTAACCAAGCGCTTCACCTTGCGTCGCGGCGACTACTTGATGACCGTCAGCTATATTGTCGACAACCAGACTGGCGAGCGCTGGCAGGGCAACCTGTTCGGACAGATCAAGCGTGACAGCAGCAAGCCTTCTACGGTCGATTCCAGCGGCATGGGTCTGCAACCGTTTTTGGGTGCCGCCATTACCCAACCGGAAGAGCGCTTTACCAAGTTCACCTTCAAGGACATGCAGGAAGAACCCTTCCGCGAGCAACTGCCCGGCGGCTGGATAGCCATGATCCAGCACTACTTCCTCAGCGCCTGGATTCCGGCAGCGGACCAGAGCCACACCTACAGTACCCGGGTCACTGCCTCCGGCTTCAACATCGCGGGCTTCACCAGCCCGGCACTGGTCGTTGATTCGGGTGAGCAAGGTGCCGTGAGTGCGGGTTTCTACGCCGGCCCGAAAGATCAATACCGCCTGGCAGAAATTTCCCCCTATCTGGACCTGAGCGTCGACTACGGGTGGCTGTGGTGGATCGCGCAGCCGCTGTTCTGGCTGCTGGTCAAGATACACGGATTGGTCGGCAACTGGGGTGTCGCGATCATCCTGCTTACAGTGCTGATCAAGACCGTATTCTTCAAGTTGTCCGCCACCAGCTATCGCTCCATGGCAAACATGCGCCGCGTTGCACCCAAGATGCAGGACATTCGCGAGCAATACGCGGAAGACAAGGCCAAGCAGAGCCAGGCCATGATGGAGCTCTACCGCAAGGAGAAGATCAACCCGATGGGGGGCTGTCTGCCGGTGTTGGTGCAAATGCCGGTGTTCATCTCGCTGTACTGGGTATTGATGGAGAGTGTCGAACTGCGCCACTCACCGTTCTTCCTGTGGATCGAAGACCTCTCGGTGATGGACCCCTACTTCGTACTGCCCCTGTTGATGGGCGCCAGCATGTGGTTCATGCAGAAGCTTAACCCGCCACCGCCGGATCCCATGCAGGCGAAGATCATGCAGTGGCTGCCGGTGATTTTCACCTTCTTCTTCCTGTGGTTCCCGGCAGGCCTGGTACTGTACTGGGTGGTCAACAACCTGCTCTCGATGGCCCAGCAGTATGTCATCACCCGGCAAATTGAAAAGTCGGACGCCAAAGTCAAAGCCTAGTAACGCCCCCTGCGGGGCGCTGCACGTCTGGCGTATACTGCCGCTGTGACCACCGAGCACGACAATTCGGAAACCATCGCCGCCATCGCCACCGCGGCCGGTCGCGGTGGCATCGGCATCGTGCGCCTGTCGGGTCCCGCGGCCGCCGCTATCGCGGAGCGCATTACCGGCAAACAGCTGATGCCGCGGCATGCGCATTTCAGTGTCTTCAGGGATTCACAGGGCGAGCCTCTCGACAGTGGAATCGCTGTCTACTTTCCGGCACCTCATTCCTTCACCGGCGAAGATGTTGTGGAACTGCAGGGGCACGGTGGCCCGGTAGTGCTCGACCTCATTGTGGCTGCCTGTCTCGCTGCCGGGGCGCGTCAGGCACGAGCCGGTGAATTTTCCGAGCGCGCCTACCTCAACGACAAGCTGGATCTTGCCCAGGCCGAGGCCATCGCGGACCTCATCAACAGCACCACGGCACAGGCTGCACGCAACGCACACCGCTCTCTGCAGGGGGCATTCTCAGCGGAAATCGATCACCTGGTAGCGGAGGTCACACGCCTGCGCATTTACGTGGAAGCCGCCATCGATTTCCCGGAAGAAGAAATCGATTTTCTCGCCGATGGACACGTCGCCGACTCACTGCGAGCGTTGCAACAACAGCTGGCAGCGGTAATGGCCTCGGCACAACAGGGGAGCCTGCTGCGCGAAGGCATGAAGGTCGTGATAGCAGGAAAACCCAATGCGGGAAAATCGAGCCTCCTGAACGCGCTTGCCGGCCAGGACAGCGCCATTGTCACCGCCATTGCCGGAACCACCCGGGATATCTTGCGCGAGCATATCCAGATTGACGGCATGCCGCTACATATTGTGGATACAGCGGGGCTCCGGGCCAGCGAGGACGCGGTCGAACAGGAGGGAATTCGCCGTGCCCAGCGGGAAATCGCCAGCGCCGATCGCATACTCCTCGTAATCGATATGACCGACCCCAGTCCACTGCCGGATGACCTCTGGCCCGGTTTTCCACAGACAGCAGTACCCATCACACGTATCCACAACAAATGCGACCTCGCCCGGGAGCCGCCAGCGATTACCGGCTCCGGTGATGACGTCACTGTGCAGCTGTGCGCGCGCTCCGGCGCCGGCATCGACCTGCTGCGTGACCACCTGAAACAATGTATCGGCTACACCGGTGCGTCGGGAGATGCCTTCAGCGCGCGGCGCCGGCATCTGCAGGCGTTGCGGGAGGCCGCCGATCATCTGGAAAACGGCCGGCTTCAACTGGAAGAGGCGGGCGCCGGCGAACTGCTCGCTGAGGACCTGCGCCAGTGCCACGACGCCCTGGGAGATATCACCGGCAGGATGACCAGCGATGCACTACTAGGAGAGATTTTTTCCAGCTTCTGTATTGGCAAGTGAGCCGGGCGCCATTCCCTGTATCTGTACACCCCACCGCACACGCTATACACAGCTTATACAGAGCATTGCAGCACAGAGGATGTTGAGGGCATAAACCTGTTGATAAAACGCGGTAGAAAGCGGGCATGAGCTGGGGACAACCGCCTGTGTACAATTACGGTGACGCAGCCGGGGTTGTTTGGTCCCCAGCCCGTACACAGCGACAGCACGCCAGGAACAGGGGTTGCAACGGTGCTTTTCATTGCGGCAAGTGAATGAAAAATAGGGATTAATTGCCGTTACACACAGAAACAGTCGCCCTATTCAATAACAACATCAGTTCTATTCTTTCATTCTCAATACCTATTTACTTAATTATTTATAAACATGGTTTTCAAGCGCGAAAGCATTCAAGCGCCGCGAACAAAAACACAGAACATCTTTTGAACAACCGGGTTTACGGACGTATAATCGCCGGCCCGGAGTCGAGCTGCCGGGCCAGGAGGCGCACAGGCGTGGAATACCAGCAGAACTTTGATGTGATTGTGATCGGTGGCGGCCACGCTGGCACCGAAGCCTGTCTGGCCGCGGCGCGCATGGGGTGTCGCACCCTGCTGCTGACCCACAGTGTGGATACATTGGGACAAATGTCCTGTAACCCAGCGATCGGTGGTATTGGCAAGAGCCATCTGGTGCGGGAAGTGGATGCACTCGGTGGTGCCATGGCTCGCGCTACTGATCGCGCCGGCATCCAGTTCCGCGTGTTGAACGCGCGCAAGGGACCCGCCGTGCGGGCGACACGCGCCCAGGCCGATCGTGTGCTGTATCGGAACGCCATTCGCGAGATCATTGAAGCCCAGCCCGGACTGTCGATTTTTCAGCAACCCGTGGATGACCTGCTGGTCGAGCAGGGCCGCGTCGCCGGCGCGATAACCCAGATGGGCCTGATTTTTCGTGCGCCCACAGTGGTGCTGACCACTGGCACATTCCTTGGTGGAAAAATCCACATTGGGCTGCAGAACAGCTCTGGCGGCCGGGCAGGTGACCCGCCCTCCATTGCCCTGGCACAGCGTCTGCGCGAAATGCCCTTTCGCGTCGATCGACTGAAAACCGGAACACCGCCGCGCATTGATGCGCGCAGCGTGGATTTCAGTTCACTGGAAGAACAGTGGGGTGATAGCGATGCGCCCGCCATGTCGTTCCTCGGTAGTGTCAGTGAGCGGCCGGAGCAGCGCTGCTGCTGGATCACACACACCAACGAGCACACCCACGACATCATTAGCGGTGGCCTGGACCGCTCACCCATGTATTCCGGCGTGATTGAGGGCGTGGGGCCACGCTACTGCCCGAGCATCGAAGACAAGATTCACCGCTTTGCCGATAAAGCCTCGCATCAGGTATTCATCGAGCCAGAGGGCCTGACCACCAGCGAACTCTATCCCAATGGCATTTCCACCAGCCTGCCTTTCGATGTACAGCTGGCGCTGGTACGTTCCATTCAGGGCTTCGAGAATGCGCACATCACTCGGCCCGGTTACGCCATCGAGTACGACTACTTCGACCCGCGTGACCTCAGCTATTCGCTGGAAACCAGAGCGTTGCCGGGCCTCTATTTTGCGGGCCAGATCAACGGCACAACCGGCTACGAGGAGGCCGCGGCCCAGGGCCTGCTGGCCGGCCTGAATGCCGCGCTGGCCGTGCAGGGCAAGGCGCCGTGGTGCCCGCGGCGCGATGAAGCCTACATCGGCGTACTGGTGGACGACCTCATCACCATGGGTACACTCGAGCCCTACCGCATGTTCACCTCCCGCGCCGAATACCGTCTGCTGTTGCGCGAAGACAACGCTGACCTGCGCCTGACGGAAACAGCGCACGGCATGGGCCTGGTGGATGACCAGCGCTGGGCTCGCTTCGCGCGCAAACGTGATGCCATTGCCAGCGAAACCCAGCGCCTGGCGACCACCTGGCTGCATCCGGGAACGGCTGAAGCGGCAGCGCTCGCGCCCAAACTGAAAGCGCCGCTGTCGCGGGAATACTGCCTCGCGGATCTGCTCAAGCGCCCCGGTATAGGCTACGCCGATATTGCCAGCCTCAAGGGGCAAGCGCTGGAGGATGAACAGGCTGCTGAGCAGGTGGAAATCCAGGCCAAATATGCCGGTTATATCGACCGTCAGCAGGACGAGATTGCGCGCTTGCGCCGCTATGAAGAAACGCCGTTGCCGGCATCCCTGGATTACCAGGCGGTGGACGGCCTGTCTCACGAGGTGCGTCAGAAGCTCACCGACGCCCGTCCCGAAACCCTCGCCCGCGCAGGCAGGATTCCCGGTGTGACCCCCGCTGCTGTGTCGCTGCTGCTAATTTACCTGAAGAAGCGCGGCGCCCTCGAGCGCAGCAGCGACCGTATAAGCGCCTGACTTGGACGCTGCACTCGCGCGCCAGCTGACCTCAGGGCTCGACAGCCTGGGTGTAGCAGCCAACTTTGCGCAGCAGCAATTGCTGCTGGATTACCTCGCACTGCTGACGAAGTGGAATCGCGCCTATAACCTGACGGCAATACGTGATCCCGCCGCCATGGTGACGCGCCATCTGCTCGACAGCCTGGCGGTGGCACCCTGGCTCACGGGAGATCGCTGCATTGATGTGGGTACCGGTGCCGGATTACCCGGTATACCCCTGGCGATTCTGTTTCCCCAGCGTGCGTTTGACCTGCTGGACAGCAATGGCAAGAAAACCCGCTTCCTGTTTCAGGCCAAGACCGCTCTCGGTCTCGAGAACGTCACCGTGCACCACGCGCGGGTGGAAAGCTTTTCGCCAGACTGCTGCTATGATGCGGTGCTCTCCCGGGCGTTTGCGTCACTCTCCGATATGCTGGCCGGAACCCGACATTTACTCTGCCCGGGCGGGGTTTTGCTTGCCATGAAGGGCGCGCGCCCCGATGATGAACTGGTATCGATCGAGCGCCACTGCGCGGTGCGCCATATTCGGCCCCTGTCGGTGCCGGGGCTTGACGAGCAACGCCACTTGGTAGAACTTGCCCTGTTGCCGTCAATCGACAATCTGCACCGGTAATAGGCGATTAAACGGGGAGTGGGCCTTGGCACGAGTTCTTGCAATTGCAAACCAGAAAGGCGGGGTGGGGAAAACCACCACCTCTGTCAATTTGGCCGCATCCCTTGCCGCAATGAAAAAGCGCCTGTTGCTGGTGGATCTCGACCCGCAGGGCAACGCCACGATGGGCAGTGGTATCGACAAGCACGCTGTTGAGCGCAGTATCTACGATGTGTTGGTGCACCGTGCCCCGGTGCATTTGATCACCCGGCGCGTACCCGAAGGTGGCTTTGATGTGTTGCCATCCAATGACGACCTCACTGCGGCCGAAGTGGAGCTGATGGGAGTGGAGCAACGCGAGCGGCGACTTAACACCGCGCTGCGTGAAGTGGCATCAGCCTACGATTACATTCTTATCGACTGCCCTCCGTCCCTGAACATGCTCACCCTCAACGGCCTGGTTGCGGCGGATGGCGTCGTGATCGCCATGCAGTGTGAGTACTATGCCCTTGAGGGCCTCTCGGCATTGGTCAATACCATTCGCCGCGTGGCGGAGTCGGTGAACCCGTCGCTGCAGATCGAAGGCATCCTGCGTACGCTGTACGACCCTCGCAACAGCTTGACTAACCAGGTGTCTAACCAGTTACACGAGCATTTTGGTGAGGCGGTCTACCGCACGGTGATTCCACGCAACGTGCGACTGGCCGAGGCACCGAGTCACGGCCTGCCGGTCATGTATTACGACCGCCACTCGCGGGGCTCGCGAGCCTATATGGCCCTGGCGGGTGAGCTCATTCGCCGCGAAGAGAAGCGCAGCATCGCCACCGGCAGTGCCGCGACCAAGGTATAGGAGAGCAGACGATGTCAGCCAGAAAACGGGGATTGGGGCGCGGGCTGGATGCGCTGCTCGGTGCCGGTACCCAGCCCCGCGAACTGCCTGAAGGGGACGTGTCGGCCGCCGATGGTGATACGCCGCAACAGGTGCTGAAAGATCTGCCGGTGGACCTGATACAGCGCGGTAAATATCAGCCGCGGCGCGATATTGACCCGGAATCCCTGCAGGAACTGGCTGACAGCATTCGCGCCCAGGGCATCATGCAGCCCATCGTGGTGCGCCCCGTTGCCGAACGCAAGTACGAAATCATTGCCGGTGAACGCCGTTGGCGGGCCGCACAGCTGGCTGGCCTCGACCACGTACCGGCGGTGGTTCGCGACGTCAGCGATGAAGCAGCCATTGCCATGGCGCTGATCGAGAACATCCAGCGCGAAGACCTCAACCCGATCGAAGAGGCGATAGCGCTGCAGCGCCTGCAGCAGGAATTCCAGCTGACGCAGCAGGAAGTGGCTGACGCGGTGGGTAAATCGCGCTCCACCGTGACCAACCTGTTGCGCCTGATGTCGCTGCAGAGTGATGTGCGCCTGTTGCTGGAACGCGGTGACCTGGAAATGGGCCACGCCCGTGCGCTGCTCGGCATCGAGGGTACGGCGCAATCGCAGGCTGCCAGAACCGTGGTGGGCAAAGGCCTCTCAGTGCGACAAACCGAAGCCCTGGTGCGTGGGCTACTGGCGCGACAGGACCAGCCGGCCGAAGAGCCGCCGCGCATGGACCCGAACATCCGCCAGCTGCAGGATGACCTGTCCCAAAAGATCGGTGCGCGCGTGCAGATCCAGCACGGCGCGAAAGGCAAGGGCAAGCTCGTGTTGACTTACAACAGCCTGGATGAGCTGGACGGTATACTGAGCCATATTCGCTAGCGCCCACCCTCATTACCACAGTATGTAGTGGCTCGCTGTGCGGGAACTACCAGATAGGGTGTGTGACCATCCAATCGCGGCAAAACGGGGCAAACTGGCGCCAACATGCTGCCAACGTCAGCGATATTTCGCACCGCGAACACTGTGATTCGGTTGAACCCGCCATCCAATGCCCCTATAATGCGGGCGCCCAAAACGAGGAACAATCGTGTGGCAGGCGTCCATCGCATAGCCCTGATGCAGTTGGCCACGCTCGTTCCTTCATGCCTGCTGGTCTGGCTGGCGCTTGATGAAACGACAGCACTGTCATGGATGTGCGGCGGTGTGGTGGCGGTAGTGCCGCAGGCGTGGTTTGCCCTGAAGCTGTTTCGCGCGCGCGGCGTGCAACCGGCAACGGAAATCGCGCGCTCTGCGCTGAGCGGCGAAGCCGGCAAGTTCCTCTTGAGCGCGGCGGGATTTGCCGCGGTATTCGCTCTGCTGCGGCCGATTGAGCCGGGGGCAGTGTTCGCCGGATACGGCGTGATGTTGGTAGTGCAAACGATAGGAAGCTGGCGGATGCTGATGTCCCGCGAGCAGAAACAAACCGAAACACCGAAACAAGAGTTGTGATCGATGGCAGGCGAGAACCAGACGGTTTCAGAGTACATTGTCCACCACCTGACCAACCTGACCTATGGCAAGCTGCCTGCCGGTTATGAGCGCTACGACGGCTCCATTGTGGGTGACGGCGGTGCGTGGGTCATGGCACACGGTGGCGCTGAAGCGGCCGACATGGGTTTCACGGCGATTCACGTGGATTCAATGGCGTGGTCGATCGGTCTCGGTATCGTGTTCAGCTGGCTCTTCTACAGCGTCGCGAAAAAAGCGTCTTCCGGTGTGCCCAGCGGCCTGGGCAGCGCTGTGGAAATGATTGTCCAGTTTGTCGATAACACCGTGCGCGATACGTTCCACGGTCGTAACCCGTTGATCGCTCCTTTATCTCTGACCATATTCGTCTGGATTTTCCTGATGAACCTGATGGACCTCGTGCCGGTGGATATCGTGCCGGAGTTGATGATGCTGCTCGGTGTGGAATACCACAAAATCGTGCCATCGACCGACCCGAACATCACCTTTGGCATGGCCATCGGCGTACTGATCCTGATTCTTTACTACTCCATCAAGGTCAAGGGTTTCGGGTTTGCCCGGGAACTGGCAATGAACCCGTTCAATCACCCCCTGTTCATTCCCGTGAACCTGTTCATGGAAATTGTCGGCTTGCTGGCGAAGCCTTTCTCTCTCGCACTGCGTCTGTTTGGCAACATGTACGCGGGCGAAATGATCTTTATCCTGATTGCAGCCCTGTTCAGCGCCGGTGTGGCCTGGATGGCGCCGGCAGGTATCCTGCAGATCGGTTGGGCGATTTTCCATATTCTGGTAATCACCCTGCAGGCTTTCATCTTCATGGTGCTGACGATCGTGTATCTCAGCATGGCCCACGAAGACCACTGATTCACCTTTAACTTTGGTTATTAACGCTAGGAGAAAATCATGGAATTAGTTCTTATTGCTGCTGCAATTATGATCAGCCTCGGTGGTCTGGGTGCGGCTATCGGTATCGGCATGCTGGGCGGCAAGCTTATCGAAGGGTCTGCACGTCAGCCTGAACTGGCTCCCAAGCTGCAGGTCACCTTCTTCCTGGGCGCGGGCCTTGTGGACGCGATTCCGATTATCGGCGTAGGTCTGGCTATGTACCTGATCTTCGTTGTTGCCCCTGGAATGGCTTGAGCACGACCCACAACGCAACCGTGAGCGGGGTAGCTCTATCGGCTGCCCCACCATATCTGTGAGGAGTATGGCGTGAATATCAACCTTACGCTTATCGGACAGGTCATCGCCTTCTTCGGCTTCGTCTGGTTCTGCATGAAGTTTGTCTGGCCGCCTATTATTGCGGCCATGCAGGAGCGCGAAAAGAAAATCGCGGACGGCCTGGCAGCCGCCGATCGTGCCAGCCACGATCTGGAACTGGCGCAGGAAAAAGCCCTGGAGCGTTTGAAGGAAGCCAAGCACGAGGCGGCCGGTATTGTCGACTCCGCCAATAAACGTGCCAGCCAGATTGTGGAAGAAGCCAAAACAGCGGCGGTGACGGAAGCGGAGCGGGTTAAAACTGCTGCGCGATCTGAAATCGAGCAGGAAACCAACCGCGCTCGCGAAGCCCTGCGCTCGCAAGTTGCGGTGTTGTCTCTGGCGGGTGCCGAGAAAGTGCTTGGTGCGACGATTGATCAGGACGCTCATGCGGACCTGGTCAACAAACTGGCTGCAGAGCTTTGATGGTGAGGACGTTATGGCCGAACTGACCACGCTGGCCCGCCCCTACGCGAAGGCGGCTTTCGAGTATGCTCGCGACAGCCAGAGCCTGGCCGAGTGGCTGCCGCAGCTGCAATTGGCCGCTGCCGTCAGTCGCGACAGCCGCATGCAGGCGCTGTTGCGCAACCCGGAAAAAGACGGGCCGCAGCTTGCCAGCGCGCTGGCAGATGTCTGCGGTGAGCAGCTTGGCGATGCCGTGCGCAAGTTCCTGGGTGTGCTGGCGCAGAATCGGCGCCTGCTGCTGTTGCCACAGGTCACCGCGCTGTTTGCCGGTTACAAGGCGAATTTCGAAAAGTCAGTGGATGTAGAGGTTGTTTCCGCGTTTGATCTGGCGGACGACATGACCGACAAGCTGGCCTCCGCCCTGAGTACGCGTCTGGAGCGGAAAATAAACGTGCACACCACAACAGACCCCGATCTGTTGGGTGGTGTGTTGATCAGGGCCGGCGATCTGGTGATCGATGGTTCGGTACGCGGCAGGCTGAACAAGCTGGCCGCGGCAATGAATTTGTAGGATTGAGGAACAGAGCATGCAGCAACTGAATCCGTCAGAAATTAGCGAGATGATCAAACAGCGCATCGACCAGCTCGATGTGTCATCCGAGGCGCGCAACGAAGGTACCGTTGTTTCGGTAACCGACGGTATTATCCGTATCTACGGCCTTACCGACGTGATGTACGGTGAGATGATCGAGTTCGAAGGCGGCATCTTCGGGATGGCGCTGAACCTCGAGCGTGACTCGGTAGGCGCGGTTATCCTTGGCGACTACAAGAACCTGGCCGAAGGCCAGTCTTGCCGCTGCACCGGCCGCATTCTCGAAGTGCCGGTGGGCCCCGAGCTGCAGGGCCGGGTTGTCGACGCGCTGGGTAACCCCATCGACGGCAAGGGTCCGATCAACGCCAAACTGACCGATGCACTGGAAAAAGTCGCGCCGGGCGTGATTGCCCGCCAGTCGGTAGACCAGCCGGTACAGATCGGTTTGAAAGCTATCGATGCCATGGTGCCGATCGGTCGCGGCCAGCGCGAGCTGATCATCGGCGACCGCCAGGTGGGCAAGACCGCCATCGCCGTGGACGCGATCATCAACCAGAAAGGTACGGGCATTAAGTGTATCTACGTGGCGATTGGCCAAAAGGCCTCCTCCGTCGCTTCGGTAGTGCGCAAGCTTGAAGAGCACGGTGCCATGGAGCACACCATTGTGGTGGCCGCGACGGCGTCGGACCCTGCAGCCATGCAGTTCCTGGCACCCTTTGCCGGTTGCACCATGGGCGAGTACTACCGCGACCGCGGTGAAGACGCGCTGATCATCTACGACGATCTGACCAAGCAGGCCTGGGCGTATCGCCAGATCTCCCTGCTGCTGCGTCGTCCGCCAGGCCGTGAAGCCTACCCCGGTGACGTGTTCTATTTGCACTCGCGTCTGCTGGAGCGCGCGGCTCGTGTCAATGCTGACTATGTCGAGCAGATGACCAAAGGTGAAGTCAAAGGCAAGACCGGCTCGCTGACCGCACTGCCGGTAATTGAAACCCAGGCCGGTGACGTTTCCGCGTTCGTACCGACCAACGTGATCTCCATCACCGACGGCCAGATCTTCCTGGAAGCCGACATGTTCAACGCGGGCGTGCGCCCGGCAATGAACGCCGGTATTTCGGTATCTCGCGTGGGTGGTGCTGCACAGACCAAGATCATCAAGAAGCTGTCCGGCGGTATTCGTACCGCACTGGCCCAGTACCGTGAGCTGGCGGCCTTCTCCCAGTTCGCGTCTGACCTGGACGAAGCCACCAAGGCCCAGCTGGATCAGGGCGAGCGCGTCACCGAGTTGATGAAGCAGGGCCAGTATGCGCCGCGCTCCATCGCCGACATGGGTATTGTGCTCTATGCGGCCAACGAAGGTCACTTGCGCGACGTGGAAGTGAACAAGATTCGTGACTTCGAAGCGTCTCTGCTGTCGTTCATGCACAGCGAATACGCCGACCTGATGAAGAAGATTGTCGACACCGGCGATTACAACGACGAGATCGAATCCGCCTTCAAAGCGGCGATCGAAAAGTTCAAGGCCACGCAAACCTGGTAACCCCGAGGACAGCAGATGGCAGTCGGAAAAGAAATCCGGACCAAGATACACAGTATCCGGAGCACGCAAAAGATCACCAGCGCCATGGAAATGGTGGCGGCGAGCAAAATGCGCAAAGCGCAGGAGCGTATGGCCCTGGGCAAGCCCTATGCGCGGCGGATGCGGTCGGTGGTAGGCCATATTGCCAACTCCGCACCGGAGTATCGCCACGCCTACATGATCGAACGCGAAGTCAAACGCGTCGGCTTTGTGGTGGTGTCAACGGATCGCGGGCTGTGCGGTGGCTTGAACATCAACCTGTTCAAGGCCACGGTGAAAGCCATGAAGGGCTGGGCCGACCAGGGTGTGGGTATCGACCTGTGCCTGATCGGTGCCAAGGCGGCAGCGTTCTTCAAGAGCTATGGCGGTAACGTCACGGCAGCCGTGCGCGACATCGGCGAGGAGCCCACACTGGGCGATCTCATTGGCAGCGTGAAAACCATGCTCGATGCCTACGAAGAGGGGCACATTGATCGCCTGTTTCTGGTCAGCAACGAGTTCGTCAACACCATGACACAGAGCCCCAGTGTCGAACAGCTGTTGCCGCTGCTGGCAGAAGACAGTGCGGAAATGAAGCACCACTGGGATTACATCTACGAGCCGGATGCGATGCAGCTGCTGGAAAGCCTGCTGACGCGCTACATCGAATCGCAGGTGTACCAGGCTGTAGTCGAAAACGGTGCCTGCGAGCAGGCGGCGCGGATGTTGGCGATGAAGAACGCAACCGACAACGCCGGTGAGCTGATAGACGACCTGCAGTTGATCTACAACAAGGCACGGCAGGCGGCGATCACGCAGGAATTGTCAGAGATTGTCAGCGGCGCGGCGGCTATTGGCTAAGACGTAACCTATTCGGTAGCGCCGCGAGTTCGCGGCACTGCCACCCAGAATTGAACTTTGATGCAGAGGATCCGAACATGAGCAGCGGACGAATCGTACAAATTATCGGTGCCGTGATCGACGTGGAGTTTCCACGCGAAGACGTACCCAAGGTTTACGATGCACTGTTGGTTACCGAAAAAGGCCTGACCCTGGAAGTCCAGCAGCAGCTGGGTGATGGCGTTGTGCGCACCATTGCCATGGGCTCTTCCGAAGGTGTGAGCCGGGATCTGGCGGTGGAAAATACCGGCGCCCCGATCAATGTGCCCGTCGGGATAGAGACGCTCGGCCGCATCATGGACGTGCTCGGCAACCCTATCGACGAGTGTGGCCCGATTGGCGAACAGGAGCGCGCCTCGATTCACCGCAAGGCGCCGGCCTATGACGAGCTGGCCGCTTCGGAAGAACTGCTCGAAACCGGCATCAAGGTTATCGACCTGGTCTGCCCGTTTGCCAAGGGCGGTAAAGTCGGCCTGTTCGGCGGTGCCGGTGTGGGCAAGACCGTGAACATGATGGAGCTCATCAACAACATCGCCACCGAGCACTCGGGTCTGTCCGTGTTCGCGGGTGTCGGTGAGCGTACCCGTGAAGGTAACGACTTCTACCACGAGATGCAGGAAGCGGGCGTGGTTAACGTCAAGGACTTCCCCAAGTCCAAGGTAGCGATGGTTTACGGCCAGATGAACGAGCCGCCCGGTAACCGTCTGCGCGTTGCCCTGACCGGCCTCACCATGGCCGAGAAGTTCCGCGATGAAGGCCGTGACGTACTGCTGTTCGTCGACAATATCTACCGCTACACGCTGGCCGGTACCGAGGTGTCCGCACTGCTTGGCCGTATGCCTTCTGCGGTGGGTTACCAGCCTACGCTGGCAGAGGAAATGGGTGTGTTGCAGGAACGCATCACCTCCACCAAGACCGGCTCCATTACCTCTATCCAGGCGGTTTACGTGCCTGCGGACGACCTGACTGACCCGTCTCCGGCAACCACTTTCGCCCACCTGGATTCCACCGTGGTACTGTCGCGCGACATCGCCGCCAAGGGTATTTACCCCGCGGTAGATCCGCTGGACTCCACCAGCCGCCAGCTCGACCCCCTGGTGATCGGCCAGGAACACTACGACGTGGCCCGTGGCGTGCAGACGGTTCTGCAGCGCTACAAGGAACTGAAGGACATCATCGCCATTCTCGGTATGGATGAACTGTCCGAAGAAGACAAGCAGACGGTGGCCCGCGCGCGGAAAATCGAGCGCTTCCTGTCCCAGCCTTTCCACGTTGCGGAAGTGTTCACCGGCGCCCCCGGCAAATATGTCTCCCTGAAGGATACGATTGCCGGCTTCCAGGGCATTCTTGCGGGTGAATACGATCACCTGCCCGAGCAGGCCTTCTACATGGTCGGCGGTATCGACGAAGCGATTGAGAAAGCGAACAAGCTGTAAGGCTTGCGCAAGAGGGTCTGGAGATGGCAATGACAATTCACTGCGATATCGTCAGCGCGGAGGAAGAAATTTTCTCCGGGCTGGTGGAGATGCTGGTGGCGACTGCCGAGCTCGGTGAGATGGGTGTCAGCTACGGCCACGCGCCGCTGTTGTCTTCGCTGATCCCGGGCCCGATCCGTATCGTCAAGCAGGGCGGCGACGAGGAAGTGTATTACGTCTCGGGCGGTTTCATTGAAGTGCAGCCCGGCGTGGTATCCATTCTGGCCGACACCGCGCTGCGTGCCGGTGATGTTGACGAAGCTGCCGCCGAGGAAGCGCGCCGCGAAGCCCTGCACACGCTCACCAATCAATCCGGCGATTTCGACTATGGCCGGGCGTCCGCGCAGTTGGCTGAAGCTGCGGCGCAGCTTGCCGTGCTGCGCAAAATGCGCAACCGCGCGGGCCGCGGTTAAGCACGCCTTCCAGGCCCTGTTCAACAGGGCCTTTTTGTTCCACTTCACACTTTTTGGTATGGCCTGAACAATCAGGTTGTTTCCATTTTCCCTCGCGTTAACATGCGTGTTGTTCGGTAGAGCCGCAGCTTCGGCTATTGGCTGGCTGCCTACGCTATAACAAAGGGATTCCGCTATGACTCTGGAAGTTATCATTCTGGCTGCCGGCCAGGGGTCACGCATGCGCTCCAGCACACCCAAGGTATTGCACCTCCTGGGCGGCAAGCCGTTGCTCCAGCATGTTGTCGACGCTGCCCGCAGCCTCAAGCCCTCGGCTGTCCATGTGGTCGTCGGGCACGGTGCGGAAGCCGTGCGGGAAGCCATGGCAGGCAATGCGCTGAACTGGGTGGAACAGACCGAGCAGCTGGGCACCGGGCATGCCGTGCTGCAGGCGTTGCCTGCGCTGGGTGCCGATAGCACCGTGTTGGTGCTCTACGGGGATGTGCCTCTGGTGTCGTCGGCTGTGCTGCAGCAACTGGTCGATGCGGCACAGCAGGCGCCCGCTTTGTTAACCGCCATACTGGAAGACCCGAGCGGGTATGGCCGCGTACTGCGCGATGCACAGAACCGCTTCCGGGCCGTGGTTGAACACAAGGACGCCAGCGCGGACGAGCTCGCGGTCACAGAGGTGAACACCGGTATTCTCGCTGCGCCCGCGACACTTCTGCAGCGTTACCTGCCCAGGGTCGGCAACAGCAATCAGCAGCGCGAATACTATCTCCCTGACGTACTGTCACTCTCGGTTGCCGATGGTATCGCCGTGTGCTCGGCAAGCGTTGCCGACCCGCTGGAGGTGCTTGGGGTCAATGACCAGCTGCAATTGAGTCGACTGGAGCGCGAGCTGCAGCGCCAGCGGGCTGAGGCGTTACTGATATCGGGAGTGCGGCTGGCAGACCCCGCGCGCATTGATATCCGCGGCGAGCTCACCTGTGGGCGAGACGTCTTCATTGATGTGAACTGTGTGTTTACCGGTGATGTGGTGGTGGGCGATGGCGTGCACATTGGTCCCAACTGCGTTATTTCTGACAGCCAGATAGCCGCCGGTAGCGAGGTGTGCGCCATGAGCCATTTACAGCAGGCTCGTGTCGGTGATTCCTGTCATGTGGGGCCCTACGCAAGGCTGCGACCCGGCACAGAGCTGGCAGCCAGTGCGCGTGTGGGCAACTTCGTGGAAACCAAGAAAGCGCACATTGGCGCCGGCAGCAAAGTGAACCACCTGTCTTATATCGGCGATTGCGAAATGGGCGGGGGCGCCAATATCGGTGCAGGCACCATTACCTGCAATTACGACGGCGTCAACAAGCATATTACCCGGATCGGCGATGGCGCCTTCGTTGGTTCCAACGCGACACTGGTGGCCCCTGTGGAAATCGGTTCTGGCGGTTTTGTTGCAGCCGGCTCCACCATTACCCGTGAGGTTCCCACCGCGGAGTTGGCGGTAGCACGGGGCAAGCAGCGCAATATTTCCGGCTGGAAGCGGCCTGGCAAAAAGAACAAGGACTGAATCATGTGTGGAATTGTGGCGGCGGCAGCGCGTCGTGAAGTGTCGGAGATTCTGCTTGAGGGCCTGCGGCGCCTGGAGTACCGCGGCTACGACTCGGCCGGCATGGCGCTGGTGGACAACGAGCACAACCTGCTCCTGCACAAGCGGCAGGGCAAAGTGGCGGAGCTTGAACAAGCCCAGGCCATGGACCCGAAGTACGGCTGCGTGGGTATAGCGCACACGCGCTGGGCGACCCACGGTGTGCCATCGGCCGCCAATGCGCACCCGCATATTTCCGGGGAGCGGGTTGCCGTGGTGCACAACGGTATCATTGAAAATCACGAAACGCTGCGCAAGGAATTGCAGGACGCGGGTTACAGCTTCCAGTCCGGCACGGATACGGAAGTCATCGTGCACCTGCTGCACCAGCAACTCGACGAGGGGTGCAGCCTGCTGGAGGCGTTCCGCGCCGTGGTCCCGCGCCTGCAGGGTGCCTACGCGCTTGCCGCTGTCGATACGCAACACCCGGACGAGGTGGTGGGTACCCGGGAGGGCAGCCCGCTGGTTGTCGGCGTGGGGATTGGTGAGTACTTTCTCGCCTCGGACCAGCTCGCCCTGCGTCAGGTTACCGACCGCTTTATCTATCTGGAAGAAGGCGACCTGGTGCGTATAACCCCGACCTCACTGGAGATCATGACCAGTGCGGGCGAGCGGGTGGAACGCCGCATGACACAGATTTCGGCGCTGGAGGAAACCACGGGGCTGGGTGACTACGAGCACTACATGCTCAAGGAGATTCACGAACAGCCACGGGCTCTGGCCAATACCATTCCCGTGGCGGGCACCCGCGACATTGACGACAGCGTGTTCGGCAGTGAGGCCGGCGCATTGTTCGATCAGGTTCGCGCGGTGCAAATAGTCGCCTGTGGTACCAGCTATCATGCCGGTATGGTGGCGCGGTACTGGCTGGAGGAGCTCGCCGGGTTACCCTGCACGGTAGAGGTGGCTTCCGAGTTCCGCTACCGCAAGCGGGTGCCCCTGCCCGGCACGCTGCTGGTGACGGTTTCCCAGTCCGGTGAAACCGCGGATACACTCGCCGCCCTGCGCGATGCCACGGAAGAGGCCTACATCGGCAGCCTTGTGATCGCCAATGTCGACCACAGTTCACTGGTGCGCGAATCAGACCTGGTTTTCCTCACCCGCGCCGGTGCGGAAATTGGTGTCGCCTCCACCAAGGCCTTCACCACGCAACTTGCGGCCTTCCTCATGTTGACGCGGGTGCTGGGCCGCCGGCACGCACTGTCTGCGCAAGCGGCAGACGAGCTGGTATCCGCCCTGCACAAGCTGCCCGATTACGTGGAACAGACCCTCCTTCTGGACCCGGTCATCAAGCACATGGCCACCGCGCTGATCATGAAGCACCATGCGCTGTTTCTCGGCCGCGGTATCCAGTACCCGATTGCGCTGGAAGGGGCGCTGAAGCTCAAGGAGATCTCCTATATTCATGCGGAAGCCTACCCGGCGGGTGAGCTCAAACACGGCCCCCTGGCCCTGGTGGATGCCGACATGCCGGTGATCGCCGTGGCGCCGGGTGATGCCCTGATGGAGAAGCTCAAGTCGAACCTCGAGGAGGTGCGCTCGCGCGGCGCCGAATTGTATGTGTTTGCTGACAACGCCGCGCATTTTGCCGAGGAGTCGCGGGTGCATGTTATTGCCCTGCCGAGCTGCCCGGAGCTGCTCAAGCCTATCGTGTACACCGTTGCCCTGCAGTTGCTGGCCTATCATGTTGCGGTGCAGAAAGGCACGGACGTGGACAAGCCGCGTAACCTGGCGAAGTCGGTCACCGTGGAATAAACCTGCCGGGGCTTTGGCGGAGGCCCCACCAACCCGTCAAAGCCGCCCTTAACGCCCACACCTCCACGATATGATCGCTGTCGGCTACGGGGTCATATGCGTGAAAAAAACATATATGTTTTATCGTATATCTGATTTATGATATATCTTCGCTGTGTGGGCATCGAGGGCTGTGATGAAGCGCGTTCTGTTCGTGTGTAGCGGGAACTCCGCTCGCTCGCAAATGGCCGAGGCACTGTTGCGACATTTCGCTGGCGATCAGTTCGAGGTACACAGCGCGGGCACCCGCCCCGCCGAAGTGGACCCGCGCACCCTGTCGGCACTGGAGGGCTTCGGCCTGGAATCCACCGGGCTCGAGTCCAAATCAGTTGAGCGCTTCGCAGACCAGCCGTTCGACTTCGTCATCAGCCTTTGTGATAAGGCGCATCGTGAATGCCGCCACTGGCCGGGTAGTGGCGCGGTGATGGCGTGGGACTTCCCCGACCCCAAGGCCAGCAACGAGCCCAAGGCATTTGCGCGCTGTCTGCATGAAATCAGCGAACGCATACGCCTCTTTGTGCTGGTCAACAGCAAGAACGTTCATGCAGAGACCAGGACACCTCAGCCACTCGTCTTCTACAAGTCTCTGGCCGAGGAAACGCGGCTGCTCAGCGTACTGTTGATAGAACAGGAGGGAGAGCTTTGCGTCTGCGAATTGATGGAAGCCCTGGAACAGTCACAGCCCAAGGTGTCCCGGCACCTGAGCCAATTGCGCGAGGCTCGCCTGTTGCTGGATCGGCGCCAGGGGCAGTGGGTGTTCTATCGTCTGCACCCGCTGCTCGACGACTGGATGTGCACTATTCTCCGTGAGACCCGCGAGCACTGTCCGCGACTGCTGGAGCAGCCTCTGCGGCGCCTGCGTGCGATGAAGGCGCGCCCGTCCCGAGGCGCCTATGCCTGTGACGTGGGGGTTGTAGCATGAGCGATGTGTCCGGCAGTCTCCCCAATCGGTCCCCAGTTGCCAGGGCTGTTATGGCGTTTGATGACCACGACGCCGAGCGGGTAAAGAACGCCGAACAGCGGTCCGCCTGCGTGAATCAGCGCGCGATATAGGGAGGGACAAACGCCGTGGGTATTTTCCAGCGTTACATGAGCCTGTGGGTAGCATTGTGCATTGCCGCCGGGGTGATTCTGGGTGCGCTGGTGCCCAATGTATTCGGCGCTATCGCGCGATTGGAATTTGCCCACGTCAACCTGGTCGTCGCGGTCTTAATCTGGGTGATGATCTACCCGATGATGGTGCAGATCGACTTCCGTTCCATCCGGGAAGTGGGTAGGAAGCCGAAAGGCCTGCTGCTGACCTTGATCGTTAACTGGCTGATCAAGCCGTTTACCATGGCGGCGCTGGGCTGGCTGTTCTTCCGTGTGATTTTTGTCGACTGGGTCGATCCACAGAGTGCGGGTGAGTTCATCGCCGGCATGATCCTGCTCGGGGTTGCGCCCTGCACGGCGATGGTATTTGTCTGGAGCCAGCTAACCCGGGGCGACCCCAATTACACGTTGGTGCAGGTTTCCGTGAATGACATCATCATGGTTTTCGCGTTCGCGCCAATCACCGCGTTCCTGTTGGGTGTCAGCGATATTCACGTGCCGTGGGCAACCCTGTTGCTGTCGGTGGTGCTGTATGTGGTGCTACCCCTGGTCGCCGGCGCCCTGACCCGTTACCGGTTGGAGCGTGATGGCGATGGAGAGCGCCTGGCCGGCTTGTTGCAAACCCTGAAGCCGTGGTCAATTGTAGGCCTGCTGGCCACGGTGGTGCTGTTGTTCGGGTTTCAGGCCGAGACCATTCTCGCGCAGCCACAGACGATAGGCCTGATCGCCATTCCCCTGCTGATCCAGACCTATGGCATTTTTGTGCTTGCCTATGCCGCCGCCTACTGGCTGCGCTTGCCGCACAATATTGCGGCGCCGGCGTGCATGATCGGCACGTCCAATTTCTTCGAGTTGGCGGTCGCCGTGGCCATCTCCCTGTTTGGCCTGCACTCCGGCGCAGCTCTGGCCACCGTGGTGGGTGTGTTGGTGGAGGTACCGGTCATGTTGTCTCTGGTGGCCATTGCCAACAAAACGCGACACTGGTTTGACGGTCGAGTGAGCACAGCCGCGTGAGCGGCGGCTGCTGGCGCGCAGGCCTCCCCCAATCTTTCTTTTCGTTCCCGAGCTGAGTAACTGCCATGTCTATCAAAATTGGAATCAACGGCTTCGGGCGCATGGGGCGCCTGACCCTGCGCGTCCTCTGCGAACAGCCCGACGTGCGCATTGTGCAGATCAACGATCCGGCGGCTGATGCGGCCACACACGCGCACCTCATGAACTTCGATTCCGTGCATGGCCGCTGGCAACGCGAGGCAACGTCCGTTAACGAGACGTTGATCATTGGTGACCAGCAGGTCGCTGTCACTGCCAACACGGCGATCAGTGCAACCGACTGGTCCGGCTGTGATGTGGTGATTGAAGCGTCCGGAAAGATGAAAACCAGAGCGCTGCTGCAGGCGTACCTGGACCAGGGCGTGGAGCGAGTGGTTGTCACCGCGCCGGTAAAGGATGAAGGCGTGCTCAACGTGGTCATGGGGGTCAATGATCACCTGTACGACCCCGCACGGCACCACATCCTGACAGCCGCTTCCTGTACGACCAACTGTCTTGCACCGGTGGTGAAAGTGATCCACGAGCAACTGGGTATACGGCACGGCAGCATGACCACGATTCACAGCCTAACCAACACCCAAACCATCCTCGACGCGGCGCACAAGGATCTGCGTCGGGCGCGCGCCTGCGGCGCGAGCCTGATACCCACCACGACCGGCTCTGCAACGGTAATTACACAGATCTTCCCCGAGCTTCAAGGCAAGCTGAATGGCCATGCCATCCGGGTGCCGCTGACCAATGCCTCAATCACCGACTGTGTCTTCGAGGTCGAACGCGCAACCACCGCGCAAGAGGTCAATGCGCTGCTGCAAGAGGCTGCCGCGGGCGAGCTGCAGGGCATTCTGGGTTACGAGGAACGCCCATTGGTTTCGATTGATTACAAGACTGACCCGCGCTCCAGCATCATCGATGCCCTCTCCACTCTCGTGGTAGGCGGCACGCAGGTGAAACTCTATGCCTGGTACGACAACGAATGGGGTTACGCCAATCGCACCGCCGAGCTGGCGCTGAAGGTGGGTCGTCGCTGAATGCTGAGGTCGGTGTCCCCCGCCATACGCCAGTACCTGGTGGTAACGGGCAATTATTGGGCCTTCACACTAACTGACGGCGCACTGCGCATGCTGGTGGTGTTGCACTTTCACGGTCTCGGTTATTCGCCGCTGGATATTGCGCTGCTGTTCCTGTTCTACGAAATTTTTGGCGTGATCACCAACCTGGTGGGCGGTTGGCTTGGGGCGCATTGGGGGCTAAACCGCACCATGAACATCGGCCTCGCCTTGCAGGTGGGCGCACTGTCAATGTTACTGGTGCCTTCCGCCTGGCTGACGGTTCCCTGGGTGATGGCGGCGCAGGCGTTGTCGGGTATTGCCAAGGACCTCAACAAAATGAGTGCCAAAAGTGCGATCAAGCTGCTGGTGCCGGCAGACGCGCAAGGCCAGCTCTACCACTGGGTGGCGGTTCTCACCGGCTCCAAGAACGCGCTCAAGGGGATCGGATTCTTTCTCGGCGGCGTGCTGCTGACGTGGCTTGGGTTTGCGGGAGCCGTGGCGGCGATGGCATTGGCGCTGGCTCTGGTCTGGTTGCTGAGCCTCATAATGCTGCGCCAGGATCTTGGCAAAGCCAGTAGTAAACCCGCCTTCCGCGATATTGTGTCCACAAGCCGCGCGATCAACATTCTGTCCGCCGCGCGGCTGTTCCTGTTTGGCGCGCGCGATGTCTGGTTTGTTGTCGCCCTGCCTGTTTTCCTCTCCCAGACCCTCGGCTGGAATCACGGCCAGACAGGTGGTTTTCTCGCTCTCTGGGTGATTGGCTACGGCCTGGTGCAGAGCCTGGCACCGCGTATAACCGGCACCAGGTCGGGAGTGGTTGCGGATGGTCGGGCCGTAACGGGGTGGGCGGCTGCGCTCACTCTCCTGCCCGGGTGCATTGCGCTCGGCTTGCTCTACAACCTCGATCCTGCCCCCCTGCTCATCGGCGGCCTGCTGTTGTTCGGCGCGGTATTTGCCGTCAATTCAGCGCTACACAGCTATCTGATTATCAGCTATGCGCGCAGCGACGGGGTGTCGCTGGATGTGGGCTTCTACTACATGTCCAATGCCCTGGGGCGCTTGCTTGGCACGCTACTCTCTGGCTGGC
>CERO01011731.1_pt1 | contig 33554 bp, 45 predicted proteins | sample 530851 | NCBI WGS metagenome assembly CERO01 (sample SAMEA2621033, study PRJEB7988) | marine metagenome | biome: marine biome (ENVO:00000447); feature: surface water layer (ENVO:00002042); material: "saline water (ENVO:00002010), including plankton (ENVO:xxxxxxxx)" | depth 5 m
CGCCGCTTCTCCATGTGTCATACTGCGAATTATAGATACTTTGTCCATTACCTTAGCGGTATTTTTCATCATCTCATTAAGTCTAATACCGGGAACGTTTGTCTCTATGCTAGACATCGGACCTCGATATTCTAGAGGGGAAAGAGGTTTTGGGTCAAAAGTCTCTTGATGTGCAGAGCCTCCGGGTAAGTAGATGTAGATAACAGACTTTGCTGGTCCTTCAACACTTTCGTAGAATTTTTGATCTGCTTGAGCTTCTTTAATTCTAAAGTAGTCTGATAGTCCTAATCCCACGCCTCCCAACATACCTACATGCATGAATGATCTTCGTGCTATTGAATTGCCTTTACATTTCATGTTTTCCTTCTTTCTTAGCATTTTTTACATGTGCTACTAGGTCCCTGATCCTCATCTGGTTCAGGAGCGTCTAGCACTTGATTCTTTTTCCAGCTTGGCGGCTTGTATACAGTATGCTTCTTCTTTTTCTTTTGTTCTTTACGAACATCTTTTGTTAAGTAGTCATCCACTGCTTTTAAATATTCTTCTATCTTCATAATTATACTACCAAGCCTTGCAAGACCAATATCTTGCCTTCCATTTTGGTCCGGGATTATCACAGTTATGTCTAGCTCTGAAGCTTCTACGCCTAGCAGGATCATCCCTCTTGATTTCCATATTAGGATCTCCAAAATTCACTTTAACTACGTTGCCTTTGTCATTTTTTACATAGACAGATGTTTTCTTAGGCCCATCTGGAGTTCTAAAAGGTTTATTAAGAGTAACTTTTCTACCTTGATATTCTGCGGCATCGGACTTTTTATCCTTACGAAGAAGCTCAAAGTCCTCTTGCGTGACTTTGCCATCCTTGTTCTTATCAAGAGCCTTCTTTTGCTTTTCGCTCATTTCTGCTTTGCCTCTATAGACAAGCATTGTGCCATCTTTTTTATGAGCACCTTTTCTATTGTATCTAAACATCTCACCTGTTTTTGTATTCTCATAAAGATATTTAGATTTAGATTCGTCTTTCACATATACATATGCTTCCTGAAGCTTTTTCCAAGTCTTTGGATCTGGTCGGTCAGGATCTCCCGGTTTTGCAGGTTTGTATTTATCACCTTCTCTTTGTTTCTTTTTTCGGATATTCTCCCAAAGTCCGGGCCTATCAGCAGCAATATCCCATTCTTCGACTTCTTCTCCAAAATCAATGTAGTCTTCCTCATTGGGAATAATAAAGTTTGCATCGGTCAGTTCTTCTGTGTAACCAGATTCATCAACATACTGCTTTGCTGCAGCTAAGTACTTATTTTCTTTCATTATAATATTACCTTTGCTTCGCCCTCTAATAAATATCTAGGTCTTCCACCGTTATCAACTCGTTGAATATTAGTGTCAATACCAAAGTGGTTAAATAAAGTTGCCTGTAGGTCTAATGGACCGACAGGATTTTCGGTTGGGTTGTAAGATCTATCAGCAGCTCCAATAGTTCTACCTGACTGGTATTCCCCACCTGCCATTAGCATTGGAGTGATAGCTGGCCAATGATCCCTTCCTGCATTTGCGTTAAACTTGGTTCTTCCAAATTCTCCAGTAACAACTAAAAGAATTTTTTCGCTCATACCTCTATCTTGTATATCTTGCAAAAATCCTGCAAGAGCTTTATCTAAAGGTGGGACTTTTCCTTGCATCGCTTTAGAAATATTGCTATGCATATCCCATCCACCATAATGCAATGTTATAAACTTTGTTCCATTCTCAGCTAGTCTTCTAGCTAAAATTAGCTGTTCTCCAATATCTTTTGCTTTAGTAGAACCGTAAAGAGCCTTTGTAGCATCGCTTTCTTTTTCTACGGCAAATGCTTCTTTCGCAGAACCTAGTATTACGTCGTAGGCCTGACCTTTGTAAAACTGTACCGACTCAGCGCCTTTGCTGGAAACTCTAGCTGCGTCTAGTCCTCTAAGTAAGTCTTTTCGTGTTGAGAATCTATCGAGCTCAACTCTTGGTGTGAGATTGTCTTTATTGGACGGATCAAATGGTTTAAATGCTCCACCCAGCCAAGCACCTTCATCACCCTCAATTTTACCTTGTTTAACATATGTGGGGACTCCATTATCTGGATGATTGGCTCCGTATATAGAAGAAACTATAGAGCCAAAAGAGGGGTATTTTGCCATTGAGGTTGTGCTTCTTTCTGGATTGTAGTGTCCAGTCATCATAAAGTGCGTACCCTGTCTATGGGATGAGTCTTTATGACTAAATGAATTAACAATATTTAACTTAGAGGTATGTTTGGCTAGCTCTACCCAGTCAGCACCTAAAGTTATATTTGTCTTTGCATCATGTATTGCTCCATTTACAGGCTGCCATTCAGATGGGACGGTATCATTTGGAGCGTGGAAGGTCTCAAATTGAGTCGGACCTCCTCCAAGCCATACCCAGACTACAGTTTTATCTTTAAGGCTTCCAATCTCTTGAGATCCAAGAGCATAATCCGATAGGCCTATAGCAGACATTCCGGCTCCGATAGAGCCAATTCTTAAGAAATTCCTTCTATCAAAGATGAAATCAAGCATTTTAAACTCCAAATTTAAATTGTTAAACAACCATCTATTTATACACCGTTAGAAGTCGTCTACAAGATTTCCTACCGAATATTCTGTAACTCTTGTCTCAAAAAAGTTCTTACATTTTTCAAGATCAATAATCTCACTCATCCATGAAAAAGGATTTTTTACCTCCTCATAGGGGGTAGGTAGATTAAGACTCTCTAGTCTTCTATTAGCAATATACTGCACATAGTCGATAAACATATCAGAATTTAGACCTAGAATCCCATTTGGGAGAACATCTCTAGCGTAAGCTAGCTCTAGCTCCATAGCTTTGTCAATATGTTCCATTGTTTCTTTTTCAAAAGATTTAGTCCAGACTTTAGGCTCGTCTTCTCTAATCCTATTAATTAAGGTAGTTCCAAACTGAATATGTAGACTCTCATCTCTAAGGGTATACTGTATCTGTTCTCCTATTCCCGGCAATTTGTTTTGTCTATTAAAGGAAAGCAGCATAGCAAATCCAGAGAAGAAGAATATTCCCTCACAAATCACATAATAAGTAATAATATTACGCAGGAACTCTCTCTTTCCTTCTAAAGTATTTATATTAAAGTCTGCACGATCAATATCAGTGCTAATATTCATTAAGAAATCATCTTTTGCTTTTATACTTGGTATTGAATTGTACGCTTCATAGACTTCGTTTATGTCTAAGCCTAGTGAGTCACATACATATACAACTGTTAGATTATGCAAGCTCTCTTCATAGGCTTGTCTTAAAATATACTGTCTACACTCTGGGTCTGTTACGTATTTGAACACGCTCAACAATAAATTATTCGCAACCAAAGACTCTGAGCCTGCGAAAAATCCAAGACATCTTTTTACAACAAGTCTTTCGTCTTCAGAAAGAGAATTGCCTTTCCACTGTTCAATGTCCTTTGCCATAGATATTTCTGTAGGCATCCAGTTGTTCGCAGCGCCATCTATAAATAGATCCCAAGCCCATTTGTTTACATGAGGTAAGATCTGATTTACTACAGCTATCTTGCTGCTTATAATTTTATTATCCTTTTTTGACATTATTGACAACTTTCACAATCAGGGTCCAGAATAGAGCATGCTTTTGGGCTTGAATCTACCGTAGACTTTTCTAGCCTAGTAGCGGCCTTTCCTCTAAGGTAATAGGTAGTCTTCAAACCAAATTCCCAAGCGTGCATGTAAATATCGTTCATGTGTTTCAAACTATCGTGTTTGTTATATAAGTTAAGCGACTGCCCCATATCAATCCATTTTTGTCTTTCTGCAGCGGCTTCTATTAAGATTTTATAGTCTATATCAAATGCTGTTTTAAATTCTTCCTGAAGATCTTTGTCTAATGAAAGTGCTGATACGTCCCCATCAACTCTTTTAAGAGCTTCTATAAGCTCATCACACCAAATACCCTTCTTTTTTGCAGCTCTTACAAAATGCTCATTAGTCATTGTGAATTCACCACTAAGCGTGGAATAAACATACAGCATTGAATAGTCTGGCTCAATTGATTGACTACACCCTTGAATATAGGAAATCGTAGCTGTCGGAGCGATTGCCATCACATTACTGTTTCTCATTCCAAACTTTGAGACAAGCTCTCGAAGATCATCCCACTCTTTTATTTGCTCAAAGTCTTTAGCTTTGTATTTCTTAGAGCCTTTTCTTAAGTTAATAAGATCGCAATAAGTATCTATAGGAAATTTTCCACAATCCCATTCCGACCCTCCAAACGTGGGGTAAGCTCCCTTTTCTTTAGCCAGTAAGCAGGATGTCTTAATGGCGTGGTAGGAGATGAACTCTTGAACTTTCCCACACAACTTAATAGCGTCTTGTGAGTCATACGAGATGCCTAAAACATGTAACATATCATGAGTACCCATAATGCCAAGCCCTACAGGTCTATTTTTGATGTTTGAATCTCGTGCCTCTTCAGTAGGATAGAAGTTTAGGTCAATCACATTATCCAAACCTCTCACAGCTACTTCTACTGTCTGCGCAAGTTCTTTCCAGTCCACTGTTCTTTTCTTTAGATGGTTAGAAAGATTAATGCTGGCCAGATTGCATACCGCAGTCTCACCTCTTTGAGTCATTACTCCTTCTTCGTAGATATTAGGCTTCGTGTGAAGTAATATCTCTGTGCAAAGATTCGAAGAATGAACTACTCCTGCATGCTTATTACTATATCTTATATTAGAAGGATCTTTGAATGTTATCCAAGGATGACCAGTTTCATAAAGAGCAGTTAGGATTTTTTTCCACAGATCTTTTGCATTAATCACGCGATAATAGTCTAACAGTCCTTTATCGGCCTCTTCTTTGTAATTGTTATATATAGCTGTGAACTCTTTGCCGTAGGTCTCATGTAGATCAGGACACTCAGAAGGATTGAATAAGTACCAATCACTCTCTTCTTTTACTGCTGTCATGAAATCGTCGCAGATCCAGAGCGCCGTATTCATGTCATGGCATCTTCTTCTATCGTCGCCCGTATTCTTTCTCAGCTCTAAAAAATCTTCTACATCAGGATGCCAAACCTCCAGATAAGCGCATCCCGCCCCTTTCCTTTTGCCTCCCTGATTGACAGCTACAAGCGTATCATTGAATATTTTAAGCCAAGGAACAAGCCCTGAAGATTTACCATTAGTTCCTTCTATATGTGCTCCTGAAGACCTAATAGATGACCAATCCACCCCCAGCCCTCCAGCGTACTTGGATAGTCTGGCCTGACCATGTATTGTGCCAAAAATCCCATCAATAGAATCATCAACTGTACTCAGGTAGCAAGAGGAGAGCTGAGATCTTTTGGTTCCGCTGTTAAAAAGGGTAGGAGTGGAAGGGCAATACTTAAACGTAGACATTTTATCGTATATTTTAAGAACAGCTTCGGTCTTGTTCTCTTCATCTAAACAAAGGCCCATAGCAGCCCGCATCCAAAACGCTTGCGGAGTTTCTAGTCGTCTATTTTTTATATGGATAAAGTATCTATCGTATAGTGTTTGTATACCTAGATACTTGAACAATAGATCTCTACCGATATCTAACTTTTCGGATAGCAGTTTTAGATCGTACTCTAGTAGCCTAGGACTGAGCCTTCCAGCTCTCACTAACTTCTTGATATTTGTGATGAAGTTCTTCTTATATTGCAACTCAAATACATCACTATCTACTGTCTCGCCAAAAACTTCTTTGTAGAGATTGTTTAGCAGCATACGCGCAGCTACGTAATTATAGTTTGGCTCCTTTTCTATCTTGGAGCGAGCAGACATAATTAAGGCCTTGTCTATTTCAGACGTTGGTATCTTTTCATATAGTTGGATACTGGCATCTAAGACTATTTCACTAGAGGATACATTCTCTATCCCTCTTGAGGCTCTTTCTGCACATTTATTAATTTTATCTAGATTTATGGATTCTAGTCTTCCATTACGCTTCTTAACTTTTATATCTTTAGTCATTATTCCTACTTGAATTTAATAAGAGAGTTTATTTAGAATTATTTCTTGCCTTTGGAGGAGCCTCCGCTACCTCCTCTTTTACCCTTTGCTCTGTAGGCTTGATGCTTATTGTAGAATTTCGCTAAATCGTTAGCGTTGTCAGAGCCAAAGGTCTTTCTCTTACCAGTAGGGTTTCCGTTTTTATCGCGTAGAACAAAGTTTACTTCTATCTTTGGGGACTCGTTCTTTTTTCCTTTATCAAACATATTAAGTTCCTAAAAGTTGCCATTTAAAAAATAAAAAAAGCGACACGTATGCTCCTCCGTCAAGACACTGTGTATAAAAACAAATTATAAACCACACACTATCTTATTACTCTGTGACTTGCAGAGTGAGCCTTGAAATCAGAGGCGTGCCGCTTTAACAAAAGGCTATTTCTTCTCTAGGAAGTTACGCTCCGTTCTTTATATCTCTGATCTATCATATTATACACCTCATAGTAAAGATTAAAAGTGGAGAGTAGATTATTTTATCAGGGTTTTTACTAATTAAAATCTAAACTGAAAAAAGAAGCCATGAAATGGGCCCGGATAAATTGGCATTGGCTGAGGTTGGATAACCACGGGAGGCTGAATAATAACAGGAGGATAATAAGAGGGAACTCTATAATATCTAAAATGTGGATTTACAGGCCTGTAGTAATTATAAAAGCCAAAGCTGTGTCTTGGTTGAACTTTTGGCTGTTGCACTTCGGGTTTAGGTTGAGGTCTTTGCCAGTCTTGCTTACCAAAACCTTGAGGGCGCTGAATAGGTACTCCAAATCCTTTTGGTAGTGGCTTTGCTTCCGGTGCAGGCTTAGCTGCGTTTGGTACTTGTGGTCTTTGAGGTGTAGGCCTAGTGAATTGCCTTGGTTGGCTACGAACAACTTCAGGTCTGTTAGGCGGTTTAACTACTTTTCTTTGCGGGGGTTCTGCAATAGCAGCAGGAACAGTAAAGGCAAAGATTGACATAAATAAGATAAGCTTTTTCATTTTTTTTCTCCTTATAGGATTAGATATATCTAACATATTAAACGTAATCCATAAAAAAAAGGGACGCAAAAAACGCCCCTTTTCTCAATAAAGTCCGTTTTATTCTGTAGTTCGTAAGGAATCTCCTACGATCCATGCGATGCCAATAGCAACAACGCTATTTGCAGTTTCTTCAGGGATACCAATAGTATCTTGAAGCAAAACTGTAACAACACCGCCTACAGCAACCCAGAATCGACGGGATTTGACTAGCGTTTTTAGCTTGTCTACCATCTCATAGTTCTCCTTTAAAAGAATAAAAAAGTGTTACCTTGAATTATACTTCGGGATCTGGTTTATTGTTGTCTAAACATATAGTTATTTTAGCTAAACTGTCAACTATCTGTTCGTGACGTATGTCTTGTCTATCTTGTACGTCATCTAATATCTTTTCGTAATGATCTCTCTGGGAATTAAATTGAGTTGTGAACTTTTCCTGCATCTCAGAAACTTGCTTTTGGTGGTTGGGAAATACTACTTTTGTAGTATACCACAAATACCATCCAAGCAATCCGGTTGCAGAAATAGTGCCCCAATCAAATCCGGGTAATACATCTACTATTTCTTGAACACCTACCAAAAAAGGAGGTAGTGTTGCTAATAGTATGGCAATAATTTTCATGCTCTAAACGCCTTAAAAAGACCCAACCCCTCGAAAGGGGAAGGGTTACTAAAAAATAGTTTTTAGAAGATACTTCTTCTTGCGTATAGACCAGTGGTTGGAATCTTGGCTCCAGCAAGGTAAGCAAGATGTCCCGGTTCAGCAGCTGATGGATTAGCAGCTTTGTCCGTCTTATCAGGAACAAGCGTACCACCCTGTTCAACTCCACCAATGACATTAAAGCCACCAGCGATAGTTGTGCTGAGAGCTGGGGAAAATGCTCCACTGAATGAATTCCAATTACCAGCAACAACAGATGTCTTGTAGTCAAGACTTCTTATGACTGCTTTTTGGTTGATCGAATGGGAAATATTAGCGGAATCACTATTGCCAAACAACAAGGCATTATTGGAAACACCAAAAAGTGTTGTTGTAACTTTGACAATGTCTTGAAATTGATCGTATTGATTGAATGTACCCGCGCCGTTAACTATGGTAGCACCACCAGCTCCAGAGGAGAGAATAACAAATCTTTGTTGCTCACCAAGAGAACTTGAAGAAAACTTATCGGATTCACCAATCGTGCCACCTGCACGAATATTACCCTGATCGTTGTCAACACCGCTAGGAGCGCCATCAACAAAAGTGTTGTACTTAAGAGTACCAGCTAAGTTAGTAACAAAAGCCATAATATGACCTCTCTCTAAAATAGAGATTAATTATAGTCCTGTTTTTCCAAAAGATTAGGTCCTGTCCTACTAACTATCTACACCTAAATCAAAAAGATTCTTTAAACTATATACTCTTACTCCTGATATTCCTGAATTTAATGCTGCTTTTAGATGTTTATCAAGCCACATTCTTCCGCTACTTATAGCAGACAGCCCTATCTTCTTCTCAACTAGATTACAAAAAAGAAGATTGTCAAATATGTCGTCATTATGAAAGCCTGTAGAGGGAATTATCGTGGTTACGCCTAGCTCCCTAAGTAGCTCACATATGTCTAGAGATTCCTTCTGTTCGTATAAATGGTAATTAATTATAATTCTCAGCTCAGAATAGTACTCTGCACATAACTCTACAATGGGAGAAATATCTTTCTTAATACAAGATTCTTTACCTTTATTAAAAAGATAGGGGTTCATTACTAAATCTATAGCTGTAGCGCCGCTCTTACACGCAACTAGAGCTTCGTGTTCTCTTACTTTTCTATCTCCGCAACCAAGAGGGTAGTCAACTGGACATGACACACAGATATCTGGGATAAGTAAAACCTCAGAAGAAATCTGCCTTAATACATGAAGAGGAAGAGACAGGCCGAGAAAACCCATGCTAATGCTGTCAAAGCAGTTTCTTATTTCTTTTTCTACATCCTCTATAAGATTCTTATTGTAACAGCAATACTCAAGATACATTTTTATATATTTTCTTTAAAGATTCAAATCCTTTTGAGCCCATTATTCCATCAGCAAATCCGTGCGAACATGCGTCTTCAGAAGAAAGCCACCAGTCCTCTTTTGATGCTAGTTGTTTTTTTATAAAACTTTTAACTTGAGACTTACTCTTGGACTTTCCTAGAGTTTCATAAGCTGCATCTGAAAGTATCTTATAAGATTTTTCTAATGCTTTCTTTTCAAATTCGTATAGAGAAAACACCTGTCTATATGTGCCCGTAAAAGAGCAGGAGCCTTCGTGTATGAGCCAGTCGCAATTTGGCATAGAAACCCTAGCTCCCTTACCAACTACGGCCTGAGCGATTATAGAGCCCATAGAAGCACAAATACCGTGGCAGACAAATACAAATTTACAGGGACTGATTCTGATCGCATCGTAGATAGCCATTCCAGCAAACCAATCACCACCTATAGTTTGCTGATGAACAATTATTGGAGCACTGCTGATTTCTTCTAGTATTCTAAGATTTATTAAAAACTTTTCAGAGACAACGTGATTTATAGAAGGCTCTTCTTGAGAGCTATTTGATCGTAAAAAGATTTCCCTAGTATTAATTAAAAGATTTGTGTCGTGTGCTTCGTTGTCATTAGGCTCTTTCGCTTTTAAATCCGCCATCCAATTCTCCCTTGACGTAAGAAACCATAGCATTTTTTATGTTACCCATAACATCTCTATCTCTGAATAACTTACCTACAGATATGCGGAATCTATAAGGAGTGAAAATATCTAGAGTCTCCACACCTTGTATGTTAGAGATTATATTATGAAATGGTTTTGTTATCTTAAAGTTTGTATGACCTACCCAAAATTTGAAGTAATTACTTGCTAGCGAATGTTCTGTTAAGGGCAATACTCCGAAAGGAGTGAATATAGTTTTAACACTTCTTATTGATTGGTGAATTTCTTCTTGTTCTTCCATTGATTCAAAAGAGATACCGAATTCAGATTCTTCTTCATCAAACGCTTTGTCTTCCTCTACTATTTCTATGTCTGTTTCATAAGCGTCAACCCATTTTTCCCAATAAACGTTATAACCGCTAGGGATTGGTATACTTTCTGACATATCAGAGGTCTCCATATAATTAATTTTCTGTGCTAACAAAATTAAAGACTTCGGAAGGTTCTACTATAGCTCTCTCTTGTGTTTTCTTTTCAGATTCTACCATTGCACCCCACTTTAAGAGTACCGCATGATAAAATGATTCGTCTGTTTCTTCTGAAGCATACTTAAGTGACTGCAAAATATACGAATTCAAGTCTCCCCTTTCTAAAAAATAAAGCAGCAGAGAAAGCGTATCTGATGAGGCATCTTCAAAATCTTCAATTGAAAAGCTAACTACAAAGTCTCCAGTGTTAGCATCCCACCGCATATTCATTTCACCAGAGGGAAACTCATCATTTACAGTCCACTCCTGTTCTTCAGCAGGGCTTTCTTCTTCGGGCGTCTCAACTTTCTTAGAGACTATATTTTTAATATAACGTACAAGGTCTTTCATATAATATTATACCCCATAAGTTTATAATAAAAAGTGGAGTTATGACTTTTGTTTTTGAATTTCATACCATAGAAGTCCTAGATTGGCTAGGGCGTAGGCAAACCACATCAAAGAGTGTGGATAATCCTTATCTTTTATACAAGACACCGACGCTATTCCATAGCATATACAGGTAATCATAATAGCACATATACCATACATTACATTCTTTCCTGATCAAAAAAGAACCATCTTTTATAGTGTTTTGAGTCCTCTCCAGAGTCAACTCTTCCTAAATAGCTTAGAAGGTCTTCAATAGAGCCAAATATATGCTGGTGAGGGAGCATAAAAAATAACCAGTTTGGAGCATTGATTTTGCCTTGTTGACACCATACAAGAACTGGCTTCTTTTGACTATTAGCTACTGATATTTCCTCATAAGTTCCGCAGGCATGAACATTTATATCAATAGATGCAATAATAAAATCAGAAACATCGACACATCTAAGATCAAGAGTTCTAATAACAGCATAGTCTTCTCTTATTCTGTCAAATTCACCTCTTATTTTTAAGGCCTGTATGTTTGACCTAGTGGCTTCATCTTCCAGCGCTATTTCAACGGGTTTATCGCATGGGTCTAATACAGTAACTCCGAAGTCTCTTAGTTTTGGAGTTATTCTTTGTCTCCATTCTACCCCTCCGTCTGCTACTCTGTCCATTGCGCCTGCTAAGTAGGTTCTCATTCCTGTCAGTTTCATTTTCCAGTGCTCCCAAAACCCCCTTCTTTCCTCTCTGAGTCAGACAGATCGTTAATTTCTTCGAGTTCGAAAGCGGGTATTTCTTGAAATAAAATTTGAGCTATTCTGTCGTCTTTTTTGATCTCGACACCTTCACTACTAGAATTATACAAGCAAACTTTAATAACCCCTCTATATCCTGAGTCAATAACTCCAGCAAATACATCTATGCCTTCGTTTACAGCTAGCCCAGAACGAGGCCAGATTAGCCCTACATAGCCTTTAGGTATTTCTAATCTCACGCCCACATCTACAAGCTCCCTTGAGTTCGGAGCAATATAACACTCTTCATTAGAGTATAGATCCCATCCAGCATCTGAGGTGTGCCCTCTTGTTGGAATTGTAACATGCTCATTTTCTTTTTTAACTCTAATCTTCATCTAATACCTCTTTAATTTTCTTAGCACAAGCTTCCCATGTGTACTTCTGTGCTGTTTCTATTCCATCTATATTTTGTACTAGTGTTCCTTCTTTCCATTTGGCGTATGTATCTCTAATGTAGCCTACTAAAAGCTCCTCAATACCCTCTAGGCAAGCCCACTCAGCTTGGCCATGAAACCATATGCCGTCAACCGCAGGTTCATTTTTATATGGAGTAGCTAACATACTATTATCCTCTGTGCAATATTCTGTATGTGCTGAATAATCTGTGGCGATAATATGTTTGCCCATACTCATGAGCTCTAAAATTTCTAGGTTCCATCCTTCTGCCCTACTGGGAAATATACCGCAGTCAACATTATGTAAGATTGGTATCATTTGTTGCTGACTTTGTACTCTGTTAATAATTCTAACTCTAGGGTCGCTTGAATACATTTTTGTCCACTTCATAGCCTCTTGAGGAGCAAGAAAAGGATTGTCGCACATCATCCATAATTCGACATCTGATTCTGTCTTAAATGCTTCTTGAAATAATAGTAGTAATAGGTCATGGCCTTTTCTCTTTTCCCACTTTCCACAGTTAAAGAATATAAGCTTGTCCTTTATTTGCTTCTCACCTGCGGTAAACAAATTAGTATCTACTCCCAAAGGAATAATATGTGTTCTTGCGGATGGAACTTCTTTATTGACTATTTCTTCAGCCCACTTAGAAGCAACTATAACATCGTCACAAGAAGCTAAATGATTTTTTCTAGCCGCATCAAATTTATTTATTTCAAAAAATGGGAAGCCTAGAAGTCTACCTCTTCCTACTCTCTCACCCATACTAAACTCATGCCATATTTTTAAACACGGGGCATCTACATCGAAAGATGCGGAGTTACTTATCATGGGGCCAAGAACGTCTGCATCTTCCTGAGAAGAGAAATCTGGGTTTCCTATGGGGAATAAGGATATATTATAGCCTTGTTTAGATAGAGCCTTGCAAATATTTCTTCCTGCTACTCCATAGCCCAAATCATTTATTGGACTCATGATATTTAAGTTTGTCATAAAACTTCCTACTTTTTAAAAGTTGACCAAGAAAAAGGGGGAGGCGAAATTTCACCTACCCCCTTAAGATCGCCACAAAGACGGTCACTTATACAGCACGTATTAAAACGGTGTGTCCTCTTCCGATGCTGTTGAAGCCGCAACTGGTTGTCGTGAGGCTGAAGACTCTGTATTCCCCTGTGGATTAGGGTTATTAGGAGTCAGGTTAATATTTTCAGCTACTACTGTAAGCTTACTTCTTTTAAGACCCTCATCAGTTTCCCAGCTATTAAGCTTCATTCTACCCTCTACCATGACATGTCTGCCTTTAGTGAGCATTGGCGAAAGAGTTTCCGCCTGTTTCCCCCAAATAGTAACATCCACAAAGGTTGCTTCTTCTTGACGTTCGCCATTCTTAGTCCAGATTCGATTAGAAACCACACTAACATCTGTGACTGAAGTTCCATTGGGTGTCTGGCGTAATTCGCTATTTCTAGTGACACGACCAGTGACAATAACCTTGTTAATATCGCTCATATAAAGCTCCTTAAAAAAATTGTTAAGCTAAGAGACCACGATAACGAAGTGCTTTGCGAGTCAAGCGACGAGCATACAGCGCCCCGTGGGTCCTTACCAATCTACGAAATTCTCCAGAGTACTTTGTTCCGGAAAATGAACTTGTTGCATCCTTTACAGTGTACCGGCCAGTTGCAAAGTTGTACATCACTTTCGCAGACTTTTTGGTTGAAAGGAGGACTGACCAGTTGGTCGTTTCAGCAGTTCTCATGAATTGCTCCTTTAAAAAAATCCTAAACTTGTTATCGAGTTATAATATTATACCTCGTAACTGGCGAATCGAGCTAAGAAAATAAGAATAATCTTATTATTTATCTTGAAGATGAGATCTCATGAAAGAGAGGACGCTTGCAGCCTCTATGATAGAGTACTTCTCTGCATGCATAGTATAAGCGGCGGCCTTAATCTCTGGTTCGGAGAATGGCTCTTCCAAGAGCGATGCCTTTTCTCTGAACTTATCTGGCCCTTCTATAACAATCCCTTGTTTTATGGCTTTCTTTTTTCCATCGGGGCCAGTGTAGCATTTACCCTGATCTCCCCATTTCCAACCGTTGTTATTATTATCAGAACATCTTTTAAGAGGCATTGTTTTCCTTTCAAAATTGAATCTACCTTGTAGTGATTCCCACACAAAATCAGTGAGCTTCTTTGAGGCTTCGTTATCAGACCTGTAGTGGACTCCCTGTAACATTCTTGCAAATCCTGCATTGCTGGCTATCCTAAAAAATTCATCTTTATGGTCTGGATATAAATAAGATAAATTGTGTGCCGCCAAGTATGCGTAAGCTGCATGTCCGGAAGGATAGGCTGGAGTTTGATGGGTATCCGTATTGATTACGTTTATTGATGTGCCAAAGTGACCTGCTAATTGGAAAGGTCTGGCTCTTTTGTAAGTCCATTTCAATCTAAGGACTATAGGATCTAATACTTCGTCCCAAGTTCTTTTAAACATTTCTTCTGGAAATTCCAGATTATGCTTATTCAAATAAGGTTTAAAGAGATCGTTTGGCTCTTTGTCTACAAGAAATACTAGATCTCTTTGTTCTTGTGTTATATTTTTTGTGAGGTTGTGAAGCTCCATAACTTCACGCCTAGTCTTTCTACTAGAGTTTTTAGGAGGCTCCGGCAGGACACTCTCCCATCCTTTTATATTAAAGGACGGTCCTTTTTCCATTATTTTTAAATGCTTTTCAACCGGGCGATCTTGGAAGATGATATCATCCATTATTTTTCTTCTTTTTTTGCCTTTGGCTTTGGTTTTGGGGCTTTCTTAGGCTCAGGCTTTGGAGCCGGAACTGGTTTAACCCTTCTATGGTCATGAGGCATATTGTATCTCCTTATTAAATAGACTTGCCTTAAAGCTATATATACACCGAAAAAGCCCCGCTCCCGAAGGGGTAGGGCTATTAAATGTTCTTATTATTTAGTCTTATTTAGACTTTTCACAGAAATTATTTTCACTTTTTTCTTAGGAAAATCCCATCCAGCTTGAGTCTTAGCTGACTCTTCGGCCTCTGATTCATTATCAGCAAAGATCTCCTCTTCAAAATTTTTATTGCCTACTCTATATCTAACTAAAAAGCTCTGCATCAATCTATCTCTTTCTTGTAGGGTCTAATTTTTTGTCTAGAATCATAGCGCATTTTGGCAAGAAGTCTTTCGACCCTATTTTCCTCTTGAATGGCTGCTCTTCTTAACTTAACCTTATTTTGTTTAGCATTCTTTTTCTTTTGAGATTTTCTAAACTTCTTTTTATTTTGGTAATCCATAGTTAATTCCTTATAAGTGGAGGTGGCGGGAATCGAACCCGCGTTCTGCAGCACCATTCCAATATCTTCTACATGGTTAGTTTGTCGTTTTCGCACAACATACAAGGCTATCCGATTATCGGAGTCAGATGTCTTTCCATCGTCTCACTTTTAATTCGAGAGTGATTGCTCTATCTAGGCACGACCTAGTCCGTTACCGACTTTGGTTTACAGGGCGCGGAAAACCCCTGCTGCCTAAGCAGCTAGTGAGAAATTCTCTTCTGCACTTAAAAAGTTTGGTCAAGTTTTTTAGTGGCCTCTTGACCAACCACTCCATGCTGATAGTGTTCAGTATGCTCAGTCGATGCCTGTTCACCCCCTGCATTACATCTATCACTTCCACATCCTTTTGATTCTTTACTACGAATAAGCTCTGTCTCGCAGTCTTGGATGTGCTGTACTAATTCCGAAAGATCTTTTCTCATTTGATCTGCTCTGTATCGCAGACTTTGTAAGTATCCCTCACCCATATCATGTAGGCTCACCATATTATACTCCTCTTATTTTACTTTTATGTAATAATCTACTGGAGGATTCAACCTTTTCTCCTCCTGTTCCATAGACATGTTCTATTCCAAGTCTCTCACATACTTCGACTTCTGGTATGTCACCCTGCTTTCTGTCCCCACCATTTGCAAAGGTGATAGACTCAAAGCCTGTGGAGTCCTTAAATAAGTAGTAAACACTTAATAAAGAATCTGCTACACTTGAATCTTCATCAGTCGATAGATATGTATAATCAACATCCTTAAGACTGGAGACGATTCTAAACCTATCTTCTTCTTTCATGAACGGCTCTGATCCTTTTATAGTAACTTGTTTGTCATTATTTACAATAACAACCAACATATCACCCAAGCGTTTTGCTGCAGATATATAATCTAAATGTCCTACATGCAAAGGATTGAAGTAACCGGATATAACTACAATTTTCATACTTCTACGCCTCCCAGACCAGTATCTCTATCTATATTAATAGCAAACGCAGTATCGTCTCCGCTTGGTCTTCTGTCATTGATAACAACTCTTTGCCCTTTGCTTATCCCCATTATGAGACAGTCATAGGGAACGCCTAGCCTTTGAAGTTCAGACTCAGTTCTATTTCTAAGACTTTCTCTTCGAGCTGTTGTCAATATTATTCTATACTCCTTAGAGCACCATTCGTCCATTTTTTCTCTAGCATTAGGCAGGAGTGTTGACTCTGATAGTGCTATATTACTAAATGTTCCGTTGTGTTCGAATAAAGTTCCGTCAATGTCAATGAATAATGTTTTCATTTGTTTCCTCTAAAATACTTTCGACTCCATTAAATTGTACCTTCAGATCCAATACATCGTATTTCTTTTCTATAGCTTTGATTAGTCTATTTTTATTGGATCTTCTACAGATCACCGCCATAAATCCTCCACCACCACTTCCAAGAAGCTTCATACCAAGAATCTTTTTAGAGAGTAAAAACTTTTCAAGCCTTTCTATCTCTGGAGTACATATGGAAGATGATATCTTTTTCTTTTGCTGCCAGTTCTCCATCATTATGGAACCTATCTCGCTTATTTTTTCCGCACAGAACGACCTATAAGCTTCTAAAGCAAGCTTCTTAATACTTTTCTTAATTCCAACAGAGCTCTCATGACTAGCGGCTATTTCGCTCGTACCTCTTTGTGTATTTGTATATACAAGAAATACAGAAGACTGAAAGTCCTCAATGAATTCTTGGGTTACAGGCAAAGGCTTTACATGAAATATACCATCTTTCTTAATCTCAATAGAGTTCAAGCCACCATAAGAAGCCCATATTTGATCTTGTATTCCTCCGGGCTCAGAAAGAATATTTCTTTCAATATCTATTGCATCTAATGCTAAAAGATATTTGTCTACAGGAAGGCCGAGAAGCTTTCTTATAGAGTAGCACAAACCAACACAGCATGCTGATGATCCCCCAAGTCCTGTCCTACTAGGTATGTCAGCAAAAAGATGTAAGTCTACAGCATTTTGAATCTTAAATCTTTTCAGAGATTCTCTTATAAGTGGGTTTTCTACTAAGCAATGATCGTCAAGCCTTTCTAATTTAGAATATGCTATTACACTCTCGTGATTGACAACCTTTGGCCTGAATCTTATTGACGTATAAATATACTTATCTATAGTCGCCCCTATACAAAATGAGCCGTACTTACTAAAGAAAGATTCGTAATCTGTAGAGCCTCCGAATAGGGAGATTCTAAAAGGTACTCTGCTAATAATCATTAATAATTAAACATGCTCATCATCTGGGGTTTTCTAAACTTCTCTCTTCTAGATAAGGTCTTTAGGAAGTCTGCCACTTCTTCAATACCTTCTTCTAAACTTACAGTTGGAGAATATCCTAAGTCATAAAGTTTTTGACTGCTCACTATGTAGTCTCTCTTGTCGGGGTCTGTTTTGCTATCAACTCTAGTATACTTAGAGCCTACCTTATCACATACTAAATCAACCAATTCTTCTTTTGTTGTATTCGCTGAGTCGTTACCTAAATTATATATGTTACCGATCATCTTAGCCTGATTCTGTATAGCAAAAGCAAACGCCCTACATATGTCTTTTACATGAACGTAGTTCCTTCTAAAGTGACCATCGAACACCTCTATATGTCTATTAAAGAAACCTTCATAGGTAAGGTTGTTGACGAGCAAGTCAAGTCTAGGGCGATGAGACCATCCGAAAACAGTTGCTAATCTAAAACAAATAGACTTATCATACTTTGATAAGAGGTAGTCTTCTGTATGCTGCTTAGTTATTGCATACATTGAAAGTGGATTAGACGGTGTTTCCTCGGTACAAAGCTCCTCGCCAGTAGATCCATATCCAGAGTTTGTATTAGGGTAAATTATTAGAGGATTAGTTCCATGATCCTTTATGCATCTTATAAGCTGATGATACCAGTACTGGTTTATAGCTGCAGCATAGTCACGAATCTTATCACACGCAGGAGCACCTACGATAGCTGCCAGAGGAATGATTACATCTGCTTTTCCAATACAATCAATTAACTCTTCTTCAAAGTCTAGCACTTCTTGTCTATAGAAGTATGTGTGGTCTTTTAATACTTTATATACATGAGCTCCTTGATTATAGAATAGATTGTCAAAGGCATATATTTCAGTGGCAATACCAGACACTTTCAAATACTCAACAAGAGACGAGCCTATGTATCCAGCGGCTCCAGTAACTAATATTTTCATTATTCATTTATCCAAAAGGGTTAATAAATTCGACACCACGATCAATTAGATTTTCACACTTAGAAATTATCTCATCCGCAAAATTCCAGCTTAGAAGAAGAGCATAGCTGTCATCTTCTACTATTGAGTGATCTTCCTTAATGATTGGAATATGTGTATAAGGGGTATATAGATCTACCTTCATATCGTTAACTTCAAATATACATTCTATAACATTGTTGTCAAGTCCACAATAAGTTAGAAGCGTATTACCTTTAGCTGGCGCCCCAAAACCATAGATCTTTTTACCCTCATCTCTGATATCGGTTATCTTTGCATTGAAGACTTCCTTAAATAACCTAACTTTCTCTGCAAAGGACTTAAGAGATTCGTAGCTTACTAGATCTCTATCTTCTTTCTTTAGCTCCTTAAATCTTTCTGTCTCTTCTCTACCGCTGTCCGAATGACAGACCTTAGCTATGATGCTACCTCCATGAATTTCTGAATGGTATCCATCAAAAATTTCAAGACCGTATGGCTTTAGCAGATTGGATAAAGACTGAACAGAGTAGTAGCATAGGTGCTCATGATAGATACCATCAAAGGAAAGCTTTCTGATCATGTCGCCCAAATACATAAACTGTACTATAAAAACCCCATCTTCCATTAGACACTTCTTGATACCTTTGATTACTGAGTGCAGTTCTTCTAAGTGAAAGAAAACTCCGCTAGCATTTATCAATTTGACCTTATCTTCAATTCCTAGGATGTCAACGCACTCCTCGTTGAAGAATCTAGGCACAGTAGGGATACCCTGATCTTTTGAAATCTTGGCAATATTAGAAGCAGACTCAATGTTCAGTACATTACCACATCCAACCTCAAGATATTGCAAAAGCTGAGTGCCATCGTTACCTCCGATATCAATAATCATATCGTCTTCTTGTAGATCAAATTGTTCTTTATTTTCTCTAGCTACCTCTAGAAAGTGATTGCGAAGGGTCTTTGTCGTTCCACTTACATAAGAATGATCCGAGAACATTACTTCTTTATCAACTGTATAATCAAGCTGTGCTAGTTCGCAGTCTTTACAGTATACCATATGGAGAGGATAGAGAGGCTCTTTTCCTATCTTAGACTTGGGTATGAAGTCATTGCACCAAGCGTGCTTGCCTAAGTCTAAAATGCTTTCTAAGTTTTTGCTTCCGCATGATCTACATCCCATACTTAATTCCCCTATAATAATCTATTGTTTCTTTAATCGCATCTTCCAAAGGTGTCTTACCACAAGATCCAACAATCTTATTTGGTGGTAGATATTTAGACTTAACACCTTCAAAAGCAGAAGTGTCAAACTCTATCTCTTCATAATTATACTCTACATAATCGCAAATCATCTTAGCATATTCTTTAATAGAACGTTCTTTTCCCGTACCTAGATTGATTATTTCGTTATCAAGGTGCAAGGAGTTTATGATCAACTCAATCGCATCTTTTACATATATAAGTTCTCTGCACTGATTACCACTACCCCATAACGTAACTGGCTTTTTATCTTCATGCTTTGCGGCACATATCTTTTTTATAAGATCAAATATAAAATGAGAGTCATCTATATCGAAGTCAGTACCAAACAAAGTGTTAGGAATAAAGTATAAGAACTTCATATCGTACTGTTTAGCAAACGCTTGCATGCCAGTAAGGAGCATTCTTTTTGTCATTGCGTAGGTAAACAAATCCTTGTCTGCAACACCGTCAAAATAATTATCTTCTGTCTTTGCTTTCTCTGGAGGGTACGCGCAGCTAGTACCGAAGGCAACCATCTTAGCTTGAGGCTGATGCTCTTTCCAGTAACAAAGTATATTAGTGTTTATCTTTTGATTATTTATCCATTGCTCTCCGGGATGATGCAGACAGAAGTCTCCAGCTTTAGTCCAAGCAGCAAGATGAAAAATGTAATCAAGCTCGCAGTTTATTATAGAGTGATCTAGAGGCTCTAACAAATTTAAACGAGAGCTATCTGAAACAAAAATCTTTTTGAGCGAAAGCTTGTCAAAAAGTCCTTTCTTCAAGTGCCTTCCTACAAATCCTCTATGTCCTGTTATTAATATATTCATTTATTTACTTATCAGATATAACATGTCATCTCTAATTCCATCAAACAAAGGATTGCTCATTACATGATCCTCCATTGCTTTTTGGATTGCGGGATACTTTCCCTCCCTGACCATCGTGTTTGAATAACTATCGTCTCCACTTTCCTCTTTTACTGACAGAGTTTGTCTCACTGTATACCAGCCATGCTTAAGAGCTATAGCATGCAGAGGAAACCAGTCGCACTTAAAGGAAAACTCTTCTATAAATTTACCAAACTCAAGAAGCGCTCCTCTTTCGAATGATGTGCAGTGGCCGGGAATATAATACCATCCCATATCTTCCACACCCTTACAGGAGCCCCACTTTGGTAGATTGTGATCTGAAGTTACCATAGGAGGTCTATGTTCTTTTATGATTGCCTTGTGCCATTTAGCGAACTCAGGCAACAAGTAGTCATCAGCAGATCCAAAATAAAGATACTCACATTCAGACATATCGAAACCTGTATTGATTGTCTGTACTACACCTTTATTTTCATAGTTAAGTTCTATTTTAATATTAAGCTCGTCTTTGTTTTCGTCATAGAACTTTTGTATAACTTCCTTGCTATTGTCATGCTCAGAGCCATCGTCAATTACAATAATTTCATCGAACTTTTCAGTCTGGGTTTTTATAGAGTATAACTGCCTAGCAAGCGTAGGAGCATGGTCTTTGTTTGCAATAATTATACTAAGTAAATTTTCCATTATTCTTCCTCTGGTCTTTCTGAAATTTTTAGTTCTGTTACTTCAAGAAAAGCATCTACTATTACTCTTAGCCAATCAGGGGAAAATCTAAACCTATCCATGCATATAATGAGCATTTTAATAGTAAAACTTTGATTTTGCTTTTGTCTTATTACACGCACCATTTCCTTGGCTATGTGAATATTTTCTTTCGTTTCTTTAAATTCAGTAGCATAAGAACTAATCTTTCCTTTTGCTTTGTGTTGAACCCCTGAAAGCATTGTAGGGATTGTATAAAATCCACATTTATGAGATATAATCATATAGGCAAACCAATCACACTGAGCTTCTAGAATCGGGTTAAATCCACCTATGTCAATTAAGGTTTCACGATCTACACAGCTACAGTGTCCGGGTATGCTAGCATAATTGCTGGACCTAACCATTTCAGCGGATATAAAACCTCTCTGCGAATAATTTGCAGAAGATGATAGCTTAAATTCCGCATAGTTTCTATGCTTGCAATCTTCACAATTACAGACTTCACCAATGGGCGACTCTTGAAGTGCCTTTTTGTGTTCTTGTATAAATGTAGGGTAGATAAAATCGTCGGAACCTGTGAAGTAGAGATACTTAGAATCACTAGCATATAGTCCTTGATTGCACCTGCGCACAACTCCAGCATTTTCATTATGCAGAAAAATCTTTACGTTTATCTCTGGATGATCATCTCTAAACTTCTTCATAACATCTTTGCTATTATCAGTAGACCCATCATCTATTAGTATAAGCTCGTCAGGCAGCACTACCTGCGCCGCTATTGAATCAAGCTGTACTGGAAGGCAGCTTCCGTCATCTTTGTTTGTAATGATAATACCAATAGAAACATTATTTCCTACAGATTCATCAGCGGGTAGCTTCTCACACGGTGTCTTAGGAACTTCCCATATAAATTTTCTCATCGTAGCATTGCATATCCTAGTCATTACTTCTTTGCAATCACTATATGCCTCCTCTTCGTTTAGCACCCTGATCATTTCATTGTATATCTCCATACTTTTTTCTCTAGGGTACTTAGTATTGCTGAAGGCGTTCTCTCTGAGAGTGTGGTGTGAGAGCTCCATCGGTATTGCAAAGAATCCGTGAGTAAAAGCGATTGAGTGTATAAAAAACCAGTCATGGTGAAACTCTAATTTCGGATTGTGCCCTCCAAATTCCAGAAGGGTATCTCGCTCTACTGCTGTGCCATGAGCATTCCAGCCGACCTTGTCAAAGATACGATCATAGTTTGATGAAGTATCAGGAAAAACATATCCTGACCTATCATATTCTGAAGACGAGATTAGCTTTACATCTGGGTCTCCAGCTTCGATTACGCTTTTATATTCCTTTGCAAAAGTAGGGTAAACATAATCATCGGATGCTGCAAAGTATGCAAACTTGCTTGTGCTAGCGATCAACCCTTCATCATATCTTTTTACTGCTCCGGCACTATCTTCGTGAAGAAAAAGTATGACATTAATTTCAGGATTATCAACTTGAAAATTTTTCATTACCTCCTTGCTGTTGTCAGAAGACCCATCATCAATTAGTATTACTTCATCAAATTGAACTCTTTGTGAAGCTATACATTCTAATTGACGAGGTAAGACATCACCATCATCCTTATTAGTAATGATAATACTTAGAAGGTTACCCATTCACCGGCCCCTACGTGAGGATATTTAGATTTTATATAGCTATACTTTATTTCATAGTCGCTGATTCTTATAGGAGGAATATTCATGAAATTATCAGAGGAGCCCCATGCGGACTGTGTCGGTGCGCCAACACTGTAACCATTGTCTTCTATGACAAATGTTATTGGAAGTTCATGATTTCTGCAAAACTTCAGTGCCTCGTGGTAAATCCCAGTTTGAGAACCCATATCTCCAACGAAGCACCAAACCTTTTCTGAAGAACCTTTTCTTTTAAGAGCCAACGCAGCGCCCGCAGCAATAGAAGGTGTAGCTCCAACGATTGCAGAGGTAAAGAACTTTGGAGAGGACGAGTTGATTGACATGCTTCGACCTAGCATGATCTGTTCTTTAAGCCATTCAGGAGATATACCATGAAGCAACGCGTGATAATGGTTTCTCCAAGTAGAGAATACCCAATCGTTGGAATCAATCTCTTTAAATATTTCTATAAGATAATCCTCATTACCATCTGAAAGGTGAATAGGAGCAAGTATTTTTGCCTCTAAGAATTCATCCTTTATGTCTATCTCAAAATCTATAAGTTCTTGTTTAGTTACCATTCCAATTCTCCACAATTATATAGCTATCAGTTGCACTATAGGCTTCCTGATAAGTAGGAAGGATCTCTTCAGGCTTTGTAATCTCTACAACGTTTATAGACGGGCACATAAGCCTAAACGCCTCTGTATGATTCTTAGTATGTTGTGGGCCTGCGTCTAGAGGTTTAGTTCCTCCAACTGCAGTTCTTATGATTACTTTAGCACTGTCATTATCTCTGTACAAATATCTTAGTTTGTCTAAATGATTTACAATCTGATTGGTTGCCAAAATTAAAAAATCAAACCTAGGATAGATAGAAACTGGTATGTAACCTTCTAGTGCCAAGCCAATGGAAACTCCCATTTGCATCTCTTCAGCCACAGGCATTTCAAACTTTTTATCATCAGGAATATCAATTAGGTTCCTGTACATTTGATTCTCTGGGTAGACAATATTCTGTCCGACAAAGATTGCATCAGGTTGTTCAGCCAACCATTCCATAGCTTTTTTAAGTTCTTCTTTTATGTCCATTCTTACATCCTAAATATAGGTTTGCCTTCTGTTCCCCATCTAGATATCGCTAAATTAATATCCTCTAGATTATACATATTGCCTTTGATGTCTTTAAAAGACTCAAGATAGCAAGCATAATTAGGAATATCAATATCAGGATTGGTTCTTCCTCCAGCACTACCATGTAGAGATTTTCCAAATATCAAGTCAAATGGGTCGATGCAGATCTCAGTACCTTTTGGGGGGTTTCCAACTATAATCATATTCCCATCAGGGGAAAGGCAATCCCACCCGTATTTAAATCCATTAATATTGCCAGTAGCATCAATAACGTAATTGACTTCATTAGAATTATACTCTTCTATGTCGGCCAATTCCAAGATCTTTTTTCTTGTTTCAGAAATATCATAACCATAAGTTGCTCTTAGGTATTTCTTCTTAGCCCATATACAACTTGAAGCACCCACGCCACCAAGTCCTAGAACGAGTAGCTTAGCCTCTCTTGGAACCTGATGCTCAACTACTCCAGCTCCTGTAGGAATACAGCATCCGAGAAAAGGAGCATATTCCTCAAGATGGTCTAATACCTTGACTGGAACAAGCCTATTCTCTGATACTACAGAATACTCTGACAGAGTGCATGCCTTGCCTGAGTTAATATCTCCATATCTAATATTGGCTGATTCAAGTCCAGTACCTTTAATCCAAGTGACTACTACATAGTCTCCACGTTTTACCTTAGTTATATCATGAGCTACATCGACTACTTTTCCATAGCCTTCATGTCCTAGTGTATGAGGTAGGTATTTATCTTCTCCTTTGTTGCCATTGATCTCATTTATCTGAGTTCCACACATAGAAGAATAAAATATATCGACTAGAACCTGACCAGATTTTAATTTAGGAACCTGTAGATCCATTATTTCTAAGGGCTTGTTTGTTTCAACAAGTACTGCTGCTTTAAATTTCATCAGGCCCGACCTCTTCATGAAGTGCAATAATATCAATGGTCGAACATGGGTGACGGAAATCGAAGTCGAGTCCGCTTTCTGCTTCTATAAACCTTGTGTATCCATAAGATTGCAGTATCTCAATAGACTTAGGCTGAAAATTTTCTGGTGGCCCAGAGCTTCCATACTCAAATATAATAACTGGTTTATTTTTTACGATCTGATTTTTACCGCCTATAAGTATATTGCTTTCTGAGCCTTCGGCATCTATTTTTATGCAGTCTGGATTAAGATTAAGAGCGTCTATAGTTGTGGTCATAACCATTTGTGTTGAAGTGTCACTGCCTAATCTATCAGCCCTAAAAACCTCTGGAACTATAGTTGAGCCACCATATCTATTCTCAGAAAAGTCATTGTTCTTATATTGCAATTCTGATATTCCTACAGTATTGCTAACAGCTGCATTAAAAGTATTTACATGAGTTGTACGCTTAAACTTATTATATAATACTAGATAAGCTTCGTTATGGGGCTCGAACGCATATACAGTGCGCGCTTCGGTGGCAGGGCAATGGTCAAATATTTTTTTAACTTCCTGATTCTCGACACGTTCGATTACATCAGCCAACTCTTGTCCCAATCTTCTTGCCGCTAGCTCAGTTAATAAACCCTCAAGCTGTTTTTTTTGCATCGAAGCAATTTCCTCCCCATCCGTAGCCAAGCCATGACGAACGATATCTTCTGCTTCTCTCATAGCAATTTCTTTAAGCTTGTTTTCGTTTGGATACTTAAAGCCCACGGAATCAAAAATCTGAATACGAGCTTCCACAAGCGTTTCACTATTCATCCCAGCCGACAACAAACCAGTCTCTACGCCGCAATTAGCCCCAATATCTAATATTACTTTACAATTTTCAATATATTTTTCAATATAAGACATGTGAATAATTTCCTTTATATTCAGACCAATGAGTGTAGGAAGGCGAGATGCGCTATTTCTACCACGCCGTAGCTGTTAGAGCCGACATGAACGGACAGTGCGGCGTGAGAATCAAAAGAGGTTAGCTTATTGTACCTATCAAAACCTGACAAGGTTACTAGCCTTAACCCTCTGTGGACACAGAAGTCTGCTGCTTTAATTATATTAGGAGAATTACCAGAAGAAGAAATAAGTATGACCAAAGTGTCATCCTCGGCAAAATCCTTAATGAACTGAGCATAAGCATTTTCTACTCCGATGTCGTTCACATAGCAAGTCAGTCGTGGAGAATCAGAGAAGCTAAGAGCTTGCTTGTGCAGGAACTTAGTATAGTCCTGAGCAATATGTCCAGCAATAGCATTACTGCCACCATTGCCAATTATAATAATTCTCTTATGTTCTCTTACTATGTTTTTAAATCTTTCTAGCTTATCTGTATCAAACAAAATAGCTTTAGAAAGTTCTTTTAAATTAGTTTCTGGCATCGTAAAATCCTATGGAAAGAACCAATAATAGTCACCCGTATAACCAACTTCCGCTAAAAATGTCTTCCAGTCATCCACACTCATCATTGTTTGAGCAGTAAGATTCCAATCTCTCATACTCTTTTCGCCTTCTGAATCTAGCCAAGCGTCTACAGTAAGGAAACAGTTTTTTGAAATTCTATCTAGCTCCTTGATGCAGGCAGCACACTCTTTTTTTACCAGATTATGTACAGTATTTATTGAGATAACAAGATCAAATTCATTGTCATCAAACACAGCTAAATCTCTTGCATCCCTGACCGAAAGATTATCACTGACTTCTGGATGACAATTCTCTATCGCCCAGTTAGAAACATCTATACCATAGATTTCGATGCCGGGAACTTCTTGTAGCAAATCATAAAGCATATAGCCTTTAGCACAGCCAACATCTAAAACTTTACTTCCAGCCTTTAAATCGTAATGTTCTGCAAAAGTTTTGACAACGCCAGCCCAGAACTCAGGCCTGTAGGAGTAGCCTCCATAACCTACAGATCTATCTCCGTCAAAAAAGTCTTTCTCAAAGAGTCTAGCGATCTTGCGATGGCTTTCTGTCTTTGCCTCAGCTCTTTTACTTGGGTCTCTTTTAGTTCTAGGGTACTTTTCTAAAAGATCAATTTCCATAGAAGCTATCGAACCTCCTACTAATAAACAGAGAACCTTCCTTATAACTTACCGGAATGTCTTCTACGCTTCTAATAGCACCCCAATTTAATTTTTGAGACAATATGTTACAGTTGGAAGCGAACCTATCAAAAATAATCTGTGCGCTTTCAGGACTGCTGACCTCAAGCACCATATCCAAATGATCAAATTGGTCAGAAGAAATTGCTTCAAGGATAGTATTCTCATGACCTTCAGCATCAATCTTTACAAGATCTGCATCTTCTACAGCTTTATTTATATCTATAGTAACAACATTGAACTCTTCTGTAGGGCCATAAACATTGTCCTTAGAGCCTTTTAGATGACTACTAGTTGTATTATTTAGAATACGTATAAAACTAGCTTCTCCAGTAGAGTCAGAGACAGCAGCCATAATGGGATTGACATTTGAACATGCGTTAAGTTCTAGGTTTGCTAATAGCTCTGAGTAATGAAATTCATCAGGCTCATAGCAGTCAACTGAGAAGCCACATTTATCCATAAATATAGAATGTAGTCCTAAGTTTGCACCAATATCTACTGCAGAGCTATATCTGTCTCTATTGTTGTGATAGAAACTAAATAGAATGATCTCATCTAGATCGAAAAGGTTAGTAGTATTGCAGTTACCCATCTCAAAAAAAGGAAGAGTTAGCGCAATATCTCCAAAAGAAATGGCTGTGTCCTCGCCTCCTGAGTAGGAGTAATGATTATCTACATAATCTTTGAGCTCATTGTACAGGGTGTTATAAGAGGAGCTTCCTCTTTTGTGGGCTTCTGTTACTGTTGGTAGCTCGCTTAATAATTTTTCTAACATAATGTCCTCTCTGTATTTAAAAAACGCCCAGACAATAAGGGTCGTATGTTTCTAAAGAGCCTATAATATTATCAAGGTCTCTTATGTAATCTTTACTTAATGCTAAAGAAATAGAATTAAAATTTTGTGTTAATTGTTTTTTGTTTCTATTGCCTAAGATTGCAGAGCACACAGGCTTCTGGTGAAGAGCCCAGCTCAAAGCAACCGATAGTATTGACTGCGAGTGAGACTTTGCAAACTCGTTTAATTCTTTAACCTTATTAATCATGAACGGAGTAACGTCATCTTTAATACTCTTGCTCAAGTTCGCTCGTGAATTAGGAGACTGCTCACTCTTGATATACTTGTCAGTCAAAATTCCACGGGCTAAAACTCCATATGCTAATACGCCTATATTGTTATCATCACATATAGGCAAGACCATAGGCAGGTGCTTTCTTTTAAACAAATTTAAGCCCATTTGAGCAGAAACAAAGTAAGCATTGTTAGCCTTGCACTTTATTATACTCTCCATTTGCTCGAATGTGAAGTTACATATTCCATAATATCTAATTTTGCCTTGCTCTACCAAGGACTCTAAAGCCTGCACTGTATCTTCAATAGGTGTCTCGGGATCAAAACGATGTATCTGATAGAGATCAATAACGTCCGTTCTTAAAGTCTTTAGGCTACGCTCAGCTTTTTCTAAAATCATTTTTGGCGCTGCTGTGCCTTCAGGAGGCTGTCCTTTTCTTGTCCCAAGTTTGGTAGCTATTATCCATTTAGATCTATCAGACTCATGCTCAAGAAATTTACCTATTATTTCTTCAGACATATTGTTCCCGTATACATCTGCTGTATCTATAAAATTTATACCTAAAGACTCTGCATGATGAAGTATTTCATGTGCTTCTTTAGTTTCAACATACGAACCAAATACATTCCCTCCAATCCCTATGTTAGAGATTGATAACTGTGATTTACCTAAAATATTTAGCACGCTAGTCTACCTTTGGTTTGTTATAGAGTAGATGAAATGGGTCGTTGATATAGCCACCGCCATCAACACCAATTACTTGGCCTGTTATAAAAGATGAAAGATCCGATGCCAAAAACAACACAGAGTTCGCCACATCTATAGAAGAGCCTATTCTATCTAATGAGACTGAGTGTATTGCGGTCTCTCTCCAAGGTTTGTTTGAAGGTTCATGAAATCGTTCTTGATGCTCATTCTGTACTATGAATCCCGGAGCTATAGCATTTGCTCTAATGCCAGACTTGCCTGCGTTGACTGCCAGCAGTCTGGTTAATTGTTCCAATCCTGCCTTAGATAACTGATAAGAAGGAGACTCAGGTGATACGAATGAGCCGGAAACAGAAGATATATTTACAATGTTTCCTCTAATGTTATTAGATTTCATTAGATTGATTGACAGCCTTGACAGAAAAAATGCACCTTTGAGATTCACATCAAAAGTCAAGTCCCAGTTCTTTTCGTTTTCAGTTTCTACACAAGCTCTAGTGCCTCCCCTTGCATTATTAACTAATGTGTGTATATCTCCATACCTTTCTCGCAAGTAATTTATTAAATTATGACAGCTTTCTTCGCTGGTAAGATCTAAATACTGATAATCTATGTCATTTTCTTGATCAAAAGAATCTTTATCTCTATCTGCTACTACTACGGTGGCATTGTTCGACAAGAAAAGATTAGCTATTTCTTTGCCAATACCGCGCACACCACCTGTTATTACTACAATCTTGTCTGTAAAGTCTAGTTGGTTCATTTGAGTATATCACCTAAAAATTCATGAAGTCGATCTGAGGTTTCGTATTCACGAACGATTTTTTGGTTCTCTTGAGAAAAGTCATAATGGTCTGCATCGCCTATCTCTTTTCTCATGGCTTCTGCATGATGCAAAGGGTGTTTAAAAATTATGTATGGTACTGTACTTAATATGGCAGAGTTGGCCGGACCGCTAGCCATACCCATAAAGGCTGATGAGTTTTGAATACATGCTAATTGTTCAGCGATAGAGAGGCCTCGGGTATTAAGAGATGTGACATTTGATAGCGAAGTAATTTCCTCTGGCACTTCGTCTGATCCTATCAGCAGGAACTGAACCCCAGATGCCTCGTCTGATTCAATGAACTCTTTCCAAATAGAAAAGTTTGCATTGCTTTCGGTATCTCCTTTTTGGGCATTCTTGAGATGCAGAGAGATGGTGGGCTTATTGAATTTCATATCTCTGAAGAACCCAACTTCAGCGCTGTGTTTGTTAAAGTCTGCGTATGGAGTCTCGCCAGACTCCCTGTATAGCAGGCTGGCTATTTGGGTTGTATCATATAAATTGCCTGTTATATTAGCGGCTTGGCATATCTCTTTGTTAGGGAACAAGACTTGATGTTCGTGCCTTGAAAAGAAATCCTGTGATGAATTGTAAATGTGTATACAGTCTAGATCTAGAGCGTCAAATAACATACCAAGCCAATGACCATGTAGATCATGTCTAAGTAATAAATCTGTCTTAATGTTATCTATCCCTGTAAGACTTGATATTTCTGCATTAGTTCCAATAAGCGCGAATTTACCTAAACAAAGATCTTTAAGCTTTATATAGGACTGTACGTTACTTATAAAAATGCAGAGAGAGCCTAGTCGAACGGGCTCCTTTTCTATTTCCCAAAATCCAATAAGTGTATTTTTAAATCCCATATAGCTCAACTACCTTTTGCATAAGATTTTCTGAAGTAAAACCTAGTCTTTTACAGTGTTGATCATAGCTTCCATAGTTGTGAATAAAATTATCTCCTAGATTAATAAACGAGTATTTTATATCTCCTAATCCATTACAGCAGCGAAGAACGTCATCATAGACTCCACCATATACACTATGCTCTTCTACGACAATACATCTTTTTGTTTTTGAGACACTACTTCTTATAGTCTCAGTATCAAGAGGTTTTATGCTATGTATATATATTACTTCTGCATCAATTCCGTTCTTCTGCAATTCATCTACTGAATCCATGGCGGTTTTTAGCTGTGGCCCTAGAGCTACAATAGTAACGTCTTCACCTTCTTTTACAATCATAGCTTTTCCGAATTCGATTTCACCATCTGCAAAGTTGAATCCATGACTGGTTCCCGGAACTCTGAAGTATGTCGGATTTCCATTATCATATGTTTGCTTGAATAAAATATTGAACTCCTTGCAACTAGCAGGATAAATTATTTCCATATTTTCTATTGTTTTAAGTATTGCAAAGTCACCATAACAATGATGGGTACAACCTAAAGCACCGTAGTCGAAAGCGCTTCCAACGGAAACTAGATTAACACCAAGCTCTTGATATCCAAAGTCCAACTTTATCTGCTCTAAAGATCTCTCAACAATAAATGGAGCGATGGTATGGACAACTGGGATTAGTCCGACCTTTGAAAGTCCTGCGGCCATATTCACTGTTGCTGGCTCACATATTCCTATGTTGTAATATCTATTGGGGCAAGCCTTGGCGAATGGCTGTAACGCAAAATGACTGATATCTCCAAGCAGAACGACCAATCGCTCATCTTGAGAGCCTACCTCAAGCATAGTATCCGCAAACTCTTGTCTTAATTTTTTACTCATTTTCAGAAAGTTCCCTTTCAATATTTTTCATCTCTTCGTCGGTAGGAATTTTATGATGCCAAGGGCCATGACCCTCAGTAAAGCTAACTCCCTTGCCTTTGATAGTGTGTGCGATTATTACTTTTGGTTTAGAGTCAAGATCGAACTCCATAGTTTCTATCGCCTCTAGTATTTCGTCTTCATTATGACCATCAACTTCATATACTTCCCAATTAAAAGATTCCCAAACAGATTTCATATTAGGGAACTTGAGTATTTGATCAATAGAACTATTCTTATCTATTATTAAACAGAGGTTTCCAAGATTTAGGTTTTGAGCAATCAAAGCAGTCTCCCAAACTGTTCCTTCGTTACTTTCGCCATCTCCAACGACAGAGAACACCTTGTTACTTTTACCTTGTATCTTTAATCCTAAAGCAATTCCCATAGCAGTCACGAGACCATGTCCTAAAGAGCCAGTTGAAGCTTCTGCTCCAGCAACTTTAGTGCAATCTGGATGACCTCCTAGAATACCCCACTCAGTACCCTTAGCTTTTATATCTTCTTCAGAAATAAAACCATACTCTTCAAGCACAGCATATAGAGCCGCAGCTCCATGTCCCTTGCTTAAAACAAAGTAATCTCTATCTTCCCACTCTGGGTTTGATGAGTCAAATTTTAAAACAGAACTATATAAAGCAGAAATTATATCAATAATTGAGTAAGCACTGGGTATGTGCCCCTCTCCAGCATTCTTTATCATTCTCGCAATTTTTATTCTGTAATGATTATTCTTCTTCATTATAAGACTCCGTGCTCTTGAAAACACTTTCCTTGCCCACCGTCAACGAGAAAAGATGAACCTACACAGAAAGATATTTGATTAGAACAAAGAAAGGTAGCAACAGATCCTATCTCATCTAGAGTGCCAAATCTTTTTATAGCCATTCTTTCTTCTAAATATTTCTTCACATGTTCGGGGTTATTCTTTGATGTATAATCCCAGTAGCCGCCATCGGTGAATACAGCTCCCGGAAGTATAGAAGTCATGACAACGCCATCTGGGGCTAAAACCCTTCCCATGCTTCTACTGTACGCAGTTAAAGCGGCTTTTATAGAACAGTAGGTTACTGGCCCCTGATTTTCTAGAGATGAGATTGATGATACATTTACAATTCTTCCCCAGCCCTGATCTTTCATATATGGTATTAATAAATTGTTCAGCTCTATAGTAACTTCAAGATTGAATCTCCACACTCTTCTCCAATCTTCAATGGAGCAAAACGGATCTTTGATGTCTAGAGTTCCACCTAGATTATTAATAACAATGTCTGGGTTGCCAAAACGTTCTTGCAACTCTTTGACTGCTTCTTTCGGAGCTCCTTCTGATATCAAATCATAAGACAATGCTAGATGGCCTTGGTCTTCACCTCCCAGCTCTGTAAGCGTTTGCGAAAGATCTTCTTCTGTTCTTGATATTACGCAGACCTTAGCTCCCTCTTTGGCTAGATTTATAGCAATAGACTTGCCAAGTCCTCTAGCCCCACCAGTAACTAAGGCTCTCTTTCCTTTTATGCCAAGATCCATTATTGTAAAATACCTTTCATGACCTCGATATTTTTATAGTAATCCATATGCTTTAGTTTGCCTTCTTGAAAAGCCTCTATAACTTCTTTCATTGCATCTGTACTGTCATACAAATACTCAAAGCCAAGCTCTGATTCAAGCTTATCTGAGCAGGTTCTATAAGATCTATGGTCTGGATTGTCTATAGTTGTAATTTCAGTATCAGGCAATAACTCCTTTACTCTTTCAGCAAAAGATCTTACCGTTCCATTTTCATAGCCGCAATTATATAATTGGCCAAAAGCGTCTTCATTATTAAGAACATGTTGATAGATTCTGACCATATCTTTGATATGTAGAGTTGGTCTGTACTGATCTCCTCCAAAAATAGTTATGACGCCATTATTGAGGGCTTGATCTACAAACATATTCAAAGTTAAATCCAATCTTTGGCGGGG
>CERO01003460.1_pt1 | contig 32398 bp, 21 predicted proteins | sample 530851 | NCBI WGS metagenome assembly CERO01 (sample SAMEA2621033, study PRJEB7988) | marine metagenome | biome: marine biome (ENVO:00000447); feature: surface water layer (ENVO:00002042); material: "saline water (ENVO:00002010), including plankton (ENVO:xxxxxxxx)" | depth 5 m
AGCTCCTTTTATGTATAAACAAGTGCTTATAGTGTTTTCAAAAGTCACCCCTTTTAAATATAAATTGCTACTAGTCGCTGGGTTAGCATCTAAAGTAACATTACTTGTTACTCCGTTAGTACCTCCGCTTCTCTTAAAATATCCGTTATAGATTGTTACCGTTGCACTACTAGGCAAAGTAACCATATTAACATTAGTTGAGCCTGAGTTTTCATATTTATAGCCGTTCATATTAATGTTAACACCATCAATTAATGTTAATGTAGTGGTTGAGCTTACCGTTACATTTGTAAACATCTCAACAGTATCACCACTACTAGCGGCATTTAAAGCTGTTTGAAAATCAGAATAATATGTATAAGCACCTGAACTGTCTGGAATACCAAATTTACCAGAACTAGAGCCACCAGCCAAAGCATCAATAGCTTGTTTAACTCTTTGGGGAGTCCATCTTTTAATGTCTGTTAGAGTTCCTGCTTCCGCTTCTGCTTGAGTTACTTCTGCAACTTGATTATTATAAGCTGTTTCAATTTCAGAATCAGTAGGGTTAACCTCTGCTCCATTCTCAACATTTATAATAGTCCTTACTTGACCTGCTGTTAAATCTTCTGGGTTTCCAGACCCAGCACTAACTTTACCTTTGATTGTTTGAGAAGCAACGTCTGCAAGCTTGGCGTTTGTTACAGCATCGTCTGCTATTGTTAAAGCTGTTGCTCCCGTAACATCTCCTGTGTGGGTAGCATTAGTTACCTTAGCATTGTTTGCTGTAATGTCTGTCTCCATTTGGTCCAAGTCTACAGCTTGAGTAACACTTATATGACCTAGTTTAGTAGATTGAGCAGCACTTAAATGTATTGCACTATCTGCTATATGAGTGTCTATTTGAGCATGAGTATTTGTTCCTACGTCTGTTAGACCCGTGTGGCTAATACTATTGGTGACATAAGACATAGAACCATTAACATCTATCGTGGCTATACCACCTAATGTTTTTGCTTTTCCAACTGAATCACTTTGTCCAACTATTATTTTTCCAGTAGACATAGCTGGTAAACCTGAAGCTCCTTGCGATATTAACTCATCGGGTGTGTAACCTTGAAGAGTGTCAGAGTCTAACCCAGAGCCTGCACCATCAACAGTTTTTAAATCTGATAGAAGATCTTGGTTGGACCTAGATACTAATTCCCACTTTTCAGTGTCATAGTTGTAAGACTTAAGCCTATCATAAAAACCTCCCGTTAAACTTTTATCCAACCAAAAAACATCTCTATTAGTTGGTTCTTCCGTTCCTCTTGCTATTGCTATAGCATCTATTAGTTCAATTTTTTGATTTGGCATTTTATAAATTTAATTTAAAAGTAAACTAAAAAAGTCACCCCCACTTGTATCTACTGAACTTGATAATCCTTTTATCTCTGTTCTATCTAATGACACACTTCCACTGGAGGAAGTTGACCTTAGACTTATTGTGCCTGCACTGTGTCCTGCGTCAGCACTAATTGCACCCGTTGCCACCTGTCTATTAGTGTTGTGAGTTACAAAAGTTCTATTAGTTCCTTGTGGTATTTGCTGAGTAAGTATAGCGTTAATACTACATGATGTGATCATAATTAATGAATCATCCTCAACTGTTAAAGTTTTAGTGTTAGGGCTTGTTGAAGCTCCACTTCTAGAACTAGCACCTACTCCTCCACAATCCGTAAAGCTTCTTATATGAATACTAATAGGATTCCATTGAGAACCGCTAAAACTAACAACTATATTGTTGTTTCCGGTTGGTGGGTTTTCTAAATAAAAAAAAGCCATCCTTTGAGCTAAACCGCTTCTGTTAATTTGATACAACTCAGTCATAGCTTGCCCTCCGTAAGTACACCCTGAGTAAGTTCTACTGTTGCTCATGGTAAATTGAGCAATAATTAAACCATTACTACCGGTGTTGTGGGTGTGAGCCTGAGTCTTAGAGCTAGCTCCTGGAGTAGGATTTGCACTCGTGGTATTTCCTTTAGTTGGTACTGCCATTATAATTGACTTATATCAGTAATTTCAGTTAAACTTGATTCTTCAACAATTTCTACTTGAGTTCTAGCTTCGTTAACAGAATCAATACCGTTAAAAAAAGTACTAATTGACACCTCCCCTAACTCTAACTTGGTTCTGTTTTCTCCTAGAAATTTACCTAGTGTAGAATCATAATCTTCGTTAATTTGATTAATAATATTAACATCTTGAGTGTGTCCTACATCAGTGTACTTTAAGTTATCAGTACCCTCTAATTCTATTTTACTAATAATTGTAATCATAATTAAGCTTCTGTTTTAACTGCTATAGCATCCCACTTAGTATCTGTAGAGTTATATATAAACCCTAAATAAGTTATCTTACTTGCTACTGTTGTGGTTGGCAAAGTTGTTCCTATCGCCCTAAAAATGGCGTTAAATGTAATACCTCTTGCACTTCCGTCATCTTTAATTCTAACAATTAGCTTTTGACCCTCAACAGGTGAACCCGTTGGAGCTGCTATTACTAGTGCTTCTGCTTGAGCTGTTAACACCGCAAACTCTGTTGTGTCTGAATCTACAGTCAAAGTAGCTGACGAAGCAGTAGATGTACTTATAGGATTAACAATCGCTTTCCTTTTGATGCTTTTTTTGTTTCCGCTATCAGCACTATCCTCAATAATAAACTCATCGGCATTTGCAACTGTTGTTTTTTCTGTTATTGCTGTGATCTCATTAGCAGCGTTAACATGAACAGCATTTGCATCACTAGTAGCCGGTAAATTTCCAATAGTAATTTTCTTCTTATTATTACTGTCAGCAGCATCCTCTATTAATAGAATATCGCTAGAGGTTGGAGTTCCTTTTGCGGATACACCATCTATCTCACCTGCTACATTAACGTGTACTGCATCTGAGTCAGTGCTTCCACCGCCACCGCCACCACCAGCGTCAGACTCTCTTAGTTTTCCTAATACGTAATCATACTTAATTGCCATAATCTATTTTTTTTAAGAGTAACTTAAAGATGTTCTATTGTCCCAAACATTGTCAAAAAGCTTATTGCCGTCTGCATAAGTTATTGTAGTAACAGTACCTGCAACAACAGTCTTTTTAATCCTCCATTTAGCATCAGCATTAGCAGTACCTAAATCAGCGTATCCTATATAACTTGTTCCTGACGGGTTATTTGTATCTACTCTTAATGCTTCTGGCTCATTGTTTATTGTAACAACAGCAGGAATTATTCTTAAGTCAGCTACTAACTTTACTGTTAAAGATGTTCTTATAGTACCTCCTGTTACTCCTGGGTCTGTTAATGCTACTTCAGTGTTCTCTACGACTTTTATATTAATCGTGTGACCTACAACAACTGCTGACTCTATATTAGCGTTAGAAGCAATAGCTGTAGCAAAAGCAGCAATAGTAGTTGCCGTATCCGTTGAGAAAGAAGTTGAAATAGTACTAGACCCCACTTTGACCGTTAAACCATTGGAGTAAGTGTCTAAGTCTATATTATTAGGAGTAGCATTTCCCTCTTGTCTTAGAATTAATTGATACACTTGCTGACCGAACCTATAACCCGAATCTACAATTACGTTATTAATATCTCTCATTCCACTCGCATCATCTGATTTAGGAGCTTGATATTGTTTACTTTGAATCATCTTAATTATTTTTTATAAATATAGTTAATTTTTATTTTTGAGTTTTTGGCTATCTATTTCTTCTGTCAAGCCTTTTTTCTCTGTTTTTTATTCTTCTTTCTCTCTGTTCTTCTCTTTTTTCTAATCTAGTTTTTTCTTTCTTTGGTGTTTCAATTCCTAAAGAATAATCACTATAACCTAAATACTGCATAATTTTCTCCCAATCTAAATTACCTTTACCTATTCTTTCTAAATTATCAATAGTTAGTTTTTTAGCATTTTTAACTGGAAGACCTGTTCTCACCTCTGCTGCTGGAATAATAATATCTTCCATAAGTTCATTCATCGGTAAATCTCCTTCCGCTATCGCTTTAGCTGTAGCCTTAACTAACTTATACACACCGTCTAAAGCAGGTATAGATTGAGAGTTGAAATCTTTACCTTGAAGTTGATCAAAGACTGTATTAATCAAATCTCCATAAAGAGGAATACCTGAGAGATTTCCAACGACAATAGATCTCTTATAATCATCAGCGTCTTCCTCGTCGGACATAAGACCTTTACTAGCAAGAGTAAATAAAGAAGGAAGTATTACTTGAAACATAGCCATATTTTTAATGTCTTGAGATGTTCCCCGTCCTCTCATTATGTTTCTGACAGGAGAGGTAAAACCTTTTCTAAAATATTGAGCAGGAGATGTTTTAAACATTGAAAACAATTTCCAAATCTTTGATCCTCTCTGCCAATCAGAAAGTTCAGAAGTAGAAGAAGATTGCTGAGTAGCTTCAGTAGCGTTTTCAAAATCAAACATAGCTTTTTCTGTAGCTTCTGCCCTTGACATTCCCTGCTTCATATATTTTTTCTTCATAGAAGTGTAATATGGAGTACCGCCAAGAACAATAGCTCCTATATCACCGTATTTGGTCATAAACATTAATTTATTTCTAAATGTTCTGCCACCTGAAGTAAGCTTGTTAAAGTCTTCTTTAAAATTTAAAGCAGTATCTCTATCAAAACCTGTTCTTTTAAGCCTGTCTCTAACGTAGTCAGATTTATATATATCAATTAAGTCGTTTACACCTTCTTTAGTTGTTAACATCATACTAGCCTGCTTTACATAATCAAGAGAGTTAACCCCTTCGGCAACAGAGTAAGCAGGAGCAGAGGTCATCTGTTTTATCCAAATACTAGGATTTAAACCTAAAGCGGCTGTAGTATACCTCTTTCTTAGCTTATCTATAAACTCCATTGTAGCCTCTGTAGATCTTGGTTGACCTGCTAAATCTTTTATAAACCTGTCTATAATCTCATTAGTAGTTTTCCCAAACTTTTGTTTAATAACATTTTTAACACCAGGATCTCCAAAAGTTCTATTTAAAAATTTTATAGCATCTGTATGGGTTATAAAATGTTCCATTGAATCAATATAACCTAACATAGTTCCATCCATTCCTAAAGTAAAGTCTAAAGGTTTAGTGTTGGCTTTTCTTTCTTTTAAAGAACCATTAAGAGTTGAAGCTATATTTCTAGTTGGATTTAACATGTTAATGTCTTCATCAGGAACACCTCGTCTTTTTATAGGAGAATAGTTTTCATTAAAAGGTAAATTAAAATCATACTGTTTTCTATATTCATTATTAATTTTATTGTAATAGTTTGGATAAAAATCATTATGAACCCAATCAGCATACTCTTGTAACTTAGAGTCTTCAGCTACTAATTTATTAGCTGTATCTATTAAAGCTTTGTTAGCTGGGTTTTTTTTCATTTTATTAAATGTGGCAGCTAAAGTAGGGTCTTTCTGGACATTATATATATACATAGCCTGGTCTTTAGTTATACTTAAATAACCCTTAAACCCTCCTAATGATATTCTATTACCATTAGAATCTTTTACATATATTTTATTCTGTAGTTCTTTGTTTATTTTTTTAAGGTTTTTACCAAAAACATCTTTCTTTTTAGATTCAACAGCATTAAAAGCGTTTTGAGAATTTCTCATCTTTTGAGATCTAGCTTTTTGAACAGGAGTAAGAAATTTTTCCTTTAAAAAATCTTTAGCTTTTTGATTACCACCAACTTGTTTACCTGACAAATTGTTTATATGGTTTAACAATCCAGCCCAGCTTTCCATTTTAGCAGCACCTGTAGAAAATAAATCTATAATTTTAGTAAAAGAAGATATTACTTCTTGAATAGGTGTCTTTTTTACGTTTTCATAAGCATTAGGATCAACCTCTACGTCTTTACCCAAAATAGCAGTTTTTAAATCTGAAACACCCTCCTTGTATTTCTTAGCCCTTGCTTCTTTTTTTAATTTTAACCACTGCCGACCTTTTGACTTATATTCTTTAATTGTCTTCTTTAATTCATTTAAAGATTCTATTGACTTACTATCTAAATCAGCAAAATCCAAAGTCATAAGAGTTTCTTGGTCTTCTATCGATATATCCTTAAAATCTTTAACCCCTTTTAAAATAGAGTCTATCTTTTCAGAAACCTCTTCTTTGGTAAGGTTTACTGCGTTTCTTATTTTTCCAAAAAACTTATCAAGCTCAATAGCTATTGTACCCTGAGCATATTTACCTCCTTTTTTTCTAAAAGACTTAATATCTATTTCTTTTCTTATTTCATCTATAACCTTAGCCTTAGCCTCTTGTTCTTTTTTGAACTTAGTATCCTTAATTATTTTAGAAATATACTCTGCTGCACTTTTTAAAGAAGCAGGAGAACTTACACTTGCTAACTTGTTTGCAATAGTAGCGTTTAAAGCAGGAGATGCCTGTCTTAATATTTTCTTATTTGCAGATATAAAATCTTTAAATCTTTTTTGTATTTTCCTTACATCCCTATCTGTTTTTGGCTTCTTGGTGTCTAAAGACTCCTCTATTAAAGCCTCTAACTCTAGGTTTAATTCATCCTCTAAAGTGTCTTCTCTTTTCTGTTGCTCTCCTTTAGCCTCTTCCTCTACTTTTGAAACAATATCATCTAAGGTAGAATTATCAATAAAGTTTTGGTCTTCTTTTCTAAGAACCTTGTATTCTTTACTTTTTTTAACATCCTTCTTAGCTTTACTAATAGCCTGCTCTAAAGAAATACCAACTTTAAGACCTTTTTTTACAGCAGCCAACAATAACCTGGCAGCAGGAGTTATTAAGAAAGGATCAGACAGAGATAAGTTTTTCAACTTATTATCCAAAGCGTTTACTTTTTCTAAAGCCTTTTCCAAAGAAGTCTTATCCATTTTAGAGGTCATTTCTTCTTTTGTAAAAGAACCCTCTAAATCTTTTTCAACTTCTTTTTCAGAAACCTCTTCTTTAGTTTCAACAGGTTCGGTTTTTGTAACCTCTGTTTTGGATTTTATTGGCTCTACTTTTTTCTTTGGTTTTGCTTTAGGCTTCTCAACAGCCACTTCGATACCTTCTTCTTCGATGACTTCTTCGTAAGCAACTTCTATATCACTTAAAGGATTTCGACCTATCATCTTTTCCTGAAGCTGAATACCCATGTCCAGACCTACTTCAGGATTATTTATAATCATTTCTCCTGAAGGAGTGTTTATTCTTACACCTGAAACATTTCCATTATCATCTTTTAAAATATTATCAGTGGTAATATCCTGAGTTAATATATCAGCAGCCTTACCAAGAGACCTACGAGTTCCTTTTTCAGTTATAAACACTTGGTCTCCCTGAACATCAAGAACTCCCTTAGAACCGCCTATTTCTGCTTCTGAGCCTGAGACTTGGTCCCTGAAGGCTTTTTCATTAACTTTTCCTGCATTTTTTCTAAAACGAGTAAGTAGTCTTGTTTTGGAAGTTGTTTTTTTAACTGTTTTAGTTTTGTTGTCATAATTTTCTATTTTTTCAATTACATCATACAGCTCTGATTCTTTAACAGAACCCTCTACTACGTTTTCTGAATCTATTAAATCATATATCTTGTTAGTGTACTCTTCAGCCTGTGATTCATTTATAGATTCATTGTTTTTTACTTTAGAAAGTAAATCATTATTATCTAAAGCCTTAGATACTTCTTCGGCAGATCTTGCTTCTATGTATTCTCTAACCTCTTTGTTTTCTTCTTTAGCTAATTCTTTTATTTCTTCCGTAAATGTGTCACCCTCCTCTTGTGCTTCTTCCTTATATTCAGCCTCTAACTTTCTTTTATTGCTTCGTAATAATATTTCTTTTCTTTTATTACTATTTTCTTCCATTTTAGCATCTAACTCTGAAATAATCTCAGGGTCAGACTCTTGTATTTTTTGCCTAGATAAACCTTTAAACTCCTCCTCTAAAGCATCTACTTCTTTTCTTTCTTCTTCCGTAAATGTGTCACCTTCTTCAACAACATCTTCTTCAGTAGTTTCTGTAGCCTTTGCTTCTTTCTTTAAATCTGATACGTCTAGATCATTCTCTTTAGCGTATACCTCTAGTTCCTCTTCAGACATGTCATCTAGTCTTTGAGGCTCTGACTCCACTTCTTCGGTTTTCATTAAGGCTGTTATCTGCTCTATCTCTTTTCGCTGTTCCTCTGTTAGATTATCTAAATCAACATCTTCACCCGTTAAGCTTTTAACAATAGACTTTAATCCTTCTTTAGATGTTTCAGTAGTAACCTCTGGGTTCTGAGCTGCCTCATAAGCCTCTATAGATTGTGCTAAAGAACCCTTAGGGTCTCCTTCAGCTTTCTTCTTAGCAGCCTCTACAAAACCTGTAGGGAAGGTCATAAATCCAACAGACCCTAGAGTAAGTAAAAACTTTTCTACACCTTCTGCTCCTTCTCCAAAAACATTTTTATATTGCTCCTCTGTGAAGAATCCGTTCTTAACACCTTCAGAAACAAAATCACCAACATACTCCTCTGTAACACCACCAACCGTTCTTGATGTAACCTCTTTTGCAAATCTACCTGCGTAATTATCTAAGTACTTTAAAAACTTACCATACTTAGACTTGGAAATACTGCCTATTAAACGGTCAAAAAGTTGTGCTGAACCAGACTCTGCAACACCCATGAAGAAATCTGTTCTGTCATCAGCAAGTTCAAAAGCTAAACCTTCTGTTAGGTTTTTTGATGTTTTGTCTAAAAACTGAACAAGCTTACGGTTTTTTCTTAAATATTTAAATCTAGCTAAATATCTAGGCATATTTAAAAGCTTACTAGCACCACCTATAACATTTCTAGTTGCTAGAATCTCTAAACCTATAACCCCTGAAACCCCTAAAGTCTCTCCTAGTTTTTCTGAAAAATTCTTTTCCCCTGCTTCTATTTGCTCTTCGGTCAGTTTCATTCCTTCTTCTTGAAGGGTTTTAACTGCGTTTTGCCTAAAATCAGAATCAGATTTGTAGTCTACCCCCGTTATTTCTTCAAAGAAAGTTTCGCCAAAAGATGTAGCAATATTACCAAACTTATCTAAAATCTTACCCGTTATTGGTAAATAAAAATCACTATCCTCTGCACTAAAAACAGTACCCCAACCTCTTTCTACAGCAGCAGGGTCTTCATTGAGTAATAACAACCTTGATAGTGCTGTGATGTTTCTGTCAGCTTCATCATATATTTCCCTGTAAGACATTAACTTCTCCCAATTTTCTTTACTTATATAATCTCTAGGGTCTGTGTCAGGCATGAATTTATTCCAACCGCCTAAATAACTAGAAATGGCATATTCAGCATCTTTTTTATACTGTTCTTTTATCCCTGGGACTTCTTGAAAATCAGGGTTTGAATCAAATTCCGCATCAGCAAGCTTTTGAGTAATAGCATCTCTCTTGGCTATCTCTAAAGAAAGTCTATCATAGAGCTTAACGTAATCTGACTTATACTCTTTTTCAAAGCCTATTTCTCTTTGTTCTACATCTTCCTTAAGGTCTTTGTTTACATCACCGTTTTCATCTATAAAAGCCTTGTCTGAGTTTTCTCTTAATTCTGATATTTTTTTATCAGAAACCTTAACTAATTCCTGTAACTTTTCTAACTCTGCTTTTTTACTAGGGTCTCTTTTTATCTTGCTTATTTTTAACAAAGCATTTGACCTATTTTTTATCGCACCTTTGTATTGGTTTATTTCGTCTTCATCATACCCTAGACTAGAAATACCAATCCTACCAGTTTCATCTTGTATCTCTAAATCTGATATTCTCTTAGCATCCTCTTCTGTCTTTCCAGCCGAAACTTCTTCTGACTGAATAGCATTTTTTCTGGTTTCTTGATAAGATTTTGCAAGATTTGTTATTTCTTCGTTTCTAGTTGAATATAAAACCAACTCTATGTCTGAAGTGTATAAATTAGGGTTTTGATCTTTTATTGTTTCTGAAAACTCATCAGGTAGTGCATCTAAAGAACTAAAATTGTTTTCTTTTAGAAAAGTATAAACCTCCTCTTGACCCTCCTTTTTCTCTGGGTCTTCTAATCTTCCCTGGTCTTCTAAAGATTTAAAAGTTTCTTCGTCAACAGTGAAAACATCATCCCTAATTGCTGACTTCTCTTGCTCACCCCTCCAATCTTGAGATTCCAAAGAACCATCTTCCGATACAGATTCCGTATCTTCTTGAACCATCTCTTGAGGTTCTTCTTGAACCACTTCTTGAACTTCTTCTTGAGGCTCTTCTTGGACTTTTTTTTTAACACCTACTAAGCCTTCAAAATCTTCGTAAGAAACATTTTGAGACTCAAAACCCATTTCTGAATAAGTGGCAGAACGAAGCTCTTCCGATGTTAACAGTAAATTTTGAAAATCATCTTTAGAAACACCCTGAGACTCCATTTCTGTTTCAGAATACATGGCGTTTAATAATTCTTCATCCATCTTTTAATGTTTTTTATTTATTTTTTTTCTTTGCTTCAGCCGCTAATTTAGCAGCTATTTCAGCGGCTGATGATGCTGTTTTAATTTTATTACTAGATGGTAGCTCTTCTCCCGTCCAATCTTTATAAGCAGCACTAAAACCTTTTCGTGCTAAATAATTTTTGGTTTTTTCATAATACTCATCAAAAGCAGCTTTAGCAGCTTTAGAAGTGTACTGCTGTTTTACAACAGGATAAACTTTATAAAAAGGCTCTAAAACTTGGTCTCCATATTGATTTTGAAGAACAGCATAATATCTTTTTTCTTCTCCTTTTGCAGCTTTATTTTTAAACACATCTGTATTTATAGAAGCTCCATCTATAGGCATACCGCCTATATCAACACCCGTAGCTGATTTATAATTTTCAGGAAAAGTGTTTACCATAAAAGCTTCATTAATAGTCCAATTTCCTTCGTAGCCTCTTTTTACATCTTCTAAGCGAAAATGCTTACCAGAAGCCACTTCTCCTCCTATAGTTGTTGGTTTCTTTTCACCTTTTTTATATATTTCTTTTTTAAACACACCATCTAAAGGAATCGCATCTGTAGAAGGTGAGCTTTTATAGCTTATCCCTGCTTCAAAAGGTAATTCATTAAAAACTTGTACGTCTCCAAGATTATAAGCTAATGAGCCTTCTGGAACATCTTCTCCAAAAAGCCCCTCCTCTTCTATTCCATAAGCAGTGTTCATACTTCTTGTTTTACCAGTAGTGCTAAAATTAAAAACAGGGACATCTCCTGATCCTCCTGAAGTGTAAGATGATGGTTCATTAAAAGCTGTTCGTTTTTTACCCAACATAGCTATTTCTTGATCTATTATTTCTTGGGTTTGTTCATCTGTCCAATACTTTCTAGCCTCTTCGCCATAAAACTTAATAGCATTATCTCTTTGTTTTAAAACGATTTCCTCTACTGCCTTTGGAGATTGAGCTAATGTATTAACCCTTATTCCGTCTTTTGTAGTATAAAGAGATTCAGGTTTATAACCTATTTTGTAAACCTCACCTGATATATCCTTCAAAGTATCCGAAGCATCATATTTTTCATTTAATATCAACCCTGAAGTATCAAAATTTCCAGCTTGGGCTTGACTAACAAAATCAAAAACCTTCTGTCTAGAATCGTCTGTATAGTTAGAACCTGGCTTGTTTACCAACTTCAACATCTCGTTAGCATACTTTTGAGCATCTTTTGAAGAGGTAACATATTGAGCCATTTCATTCTGCATTTGCTTAAGCTTAAGTGTGGCATCAAAATCACCTTTAATTATTGCTCTAGCATTGTCTCTATAAAACTTCTGCAAATCGTTAACCATTGGCTTGAAAGTACCAACATCCCTAGACCATAACTGACTAACATCCGAAGCCTTAGCCATAGCATCAGTAACCTCTTTATCTTTCTTTTTTGCCTCAGTTAGTCTTTCCTTAAAATAAGGATTATAAGTGTTCCCAAAAACCTGGGCTGCACCTCTTCCTTGTCCTGTAGATAAACCTGTAGGGTTGTTTTTCTTTGCCATTATAGTTATCTTCTTTTTATAGACATACGCCTTCTTAACTCGTTGTATCTTTTATGATCCTCTGGAGTAAATTTTTTAGTTTTATCATCACCTCCCATTTCTGGTGAACTTTCAGCCTGCGGAGGAGAAAAAGGTGTAGACCTTACCTCATCCATAGCTTTTGCCCTTCTATACGAATTATATATTCCTAAGTTATCTGAAATCATTTTATTTAAAAATTAGGACTCATGTATATCGTTTTTGATGCGCTATTAGCACTATTAGGATAACTTTGAGCAAATCCATCTCCTAAACCTGCATTATAAATATTATTCCCGTAATTTCTTTGAAAAGCTGTTTGAGTAGGAGGAACAACTGGTTGGGTTAGAACAGTATTTGTTGGTGGGGTAGTAGTTGTAGTTGTATCACCCGAACCACCTATACTATCCATGTACTGATTAAACATAACAGCGTCTAACCCCATTTGAGAACCTGCCTGAACACCACCCATAATGTTTTGCATTCCAGCTCCTGTCATTCCTTCTGCTGCCGCCATAGTTTGATCGTAAGGTTGAGCTTGGTTATAATCAAAAGCTTTATCTCTGAATCCTGCAACAACACCCCTGGTGTTCTGTAAAGCCTGCTCATTTGCCTGCCTTTGTTGAGCATCCATTGACAACATATTTCTATAAGCATCCAACGCTGTTTGCTGAACACCTGCCAACCCTGCCAACCCTGCTTTTCTATCTCCCATAGCATCCAAAGAAGCTTGCTGAGACCTCATCACGTTGTCAAGATATTGCTGCTTTTGTTCGGCAGGCATACCTCTTAAAGCTTGAATTTGAGCATCTGTTAAACTATCTAAAATCTCTTGAGGGATTTCATAAGTTGGTCTATCCATAGAGTTTCTCAACTGATTACCTCTTACAGCTTGGTAGATACCTGTTCCTGCTTGGATTGCTGCTGGTGCTAATGCTAGTGCTAATGGTATTGCCATATCTTTTTCTTTTTACTAATTTATGAAATATATATTATCTATTACTTCGCTCCGAAAGTGAGTAGTTCATGCTAACAGCAAACAACCTTTCTTCATTAGTTGAATCGTTAATTAACTTAAACAATATACTCACATCTCTCATAGAGTCTCCTTCTATTAATGGGTTTTCTACATTAGGTGTGTTCTCGTCTTTCCATATAGGTGCGTAATGGATGTTTTCTTTACTATAAAGTGTGTGACCCTGACCATAAGCTACAGAGAAATCGTCTTTAGTTAAATTACTTCTCTGACCTCCCTGAGTAAATATATCCCTAACCTGCCACACAGAATCAGACTCCTCGCTTAACGCTTGGAATACTTTTACATTACTTGGGTTTTGATTAAATACCGCCCAAACCTCGCTACCTCTTTCTTCTCCGTAAAAGCTGTTTCTTTTTGCTCCAGGAGTGTTGTGTAAATATGCTTGACCATTTCTAAAGCTTAAGAAATCAATACCTATCCTAACCATACACTCAGGAGCGTAAGAGTAGAAAGATGTCCAATGACCAGTCTTCTCAGAAAAAGCCAATGTTTCAGCAGGTATTGTTAAAAGCTTTTGTCTGTCAAGAGATATATCTCCTGCAACACTGTTTATAACAAAAGTTCCATTAGATAAATCCCTTACAACCTCAAACTCTGTAGGAACACCTTGAGGGTTTGCTGTATATAAGATGTCAAAGGTAAATGTGAGACCATCCCTAGTTTCTGTAATCTGATCTGCTTGTGAGGAAACTAAAGCAAGTTCATCAGGTGTAAAACCTTCAGGTCTGCTAACACTTCCAAAAGCAACAATGTATTCATCAAAGTTTTCATCAAACACACCCCAAACTTCAGGCAACAAATTAAAAGCTGAATAGAAATTACTCTTACTTTCAAAGTATGCGTGCATCTTTTTATCCGACAAAGGAGTAATACCATCATTAGACAACCTTAATACCTTACCGTTTCTAACATCAAACCAATATCTTCTACCCTCGTTTTCTACAAAACTTTCAGGATTTAAAGTACCATAATCACCTCGGTAATATATAATCTTAGACAAAACCTTTGCCGAAGAAGCGACAGTACCTTGGTCAAATTGGTCAAAAATAACATTCTCCTCTACTAATATCTTCCCTGTTTTAGTTTCTTGATAACAGTCTAAACGCTTATCTTGAGAAAATAACTTTTGGATAGAACCATACTTTCTGTCATAGGTTTCAAAAGCAGTGTCAAAGAAGCTGTTTAAGCCGTTTATATTTGTTTCTGGTATAAATCTATCAGAATAATAAATAGATGTTATCCTGTTTACTCTGTGGGCGTTTGCGTCAACAATGTTAGGTCTTCCTATATCTGATACTTTAGACTGAAAAAAATCAGAAACCAACTGACTATCAATACTTGTTCGGTAAAAACCGCTAGTTTCTGTAGATATACTTCTTGACCTATAATAAGTATCGCCACCTATTAAAAATCCTTTAGCTCCGTCTGATAAGTTAAATGGGTCTTGGTCTTTAGTGCGTCCTTGGTGATAACTAATTGTGTCACCACTTACAGGGTCAACAGCTTTTAAAATATCATAACATTCTCCTATTTCATAATATATATATTGGTCTACATCAAGCTTTGGAGTGTATATCTCAAAAAAAGCACCGCTAGACAAATCTTTGTCTTGAGCATCATTTTTAACTTTTAATATGCCGGCTTCAAAAGATAGAATCTTTAAGTCTATATAATCTTCATAGTAATTATTACTGGAGTCTTTAATAAGACGCATTCTATCTCCTGTGGTAAAATCATAAACTAAAACAGAATCTGGATTACTTGTCTTGTACTCATCGGTTAAATTAGTAATATCAAACTCTATTATTGGAGCGTCATTAAAGTTATTATTAAGACCCCCTGAATAAGAAACATCTGAAGTAAACCATTGAATGTATTTGTTTAATTCTGTGTTTAAAGTCCTAACAATTTGATAATGAGTAGCCCAGCTAGGAGGCTCACTTGTAATCTCCCATTCTACAGAAGGAGCTGTTTTTACATTATTACTATAAAAAGGAAGGCTTAAGTCTTTCGCAAAATTTGTAGTTCCGCTTCTGTTTGCCCTGTCGTAATAAACTAAACCAAAACTGTAAGTACCCCCGTTTTTTAATCTAGATTTATTAGGGTCTAAAGCAGCATTAAAAGCTATATCAAACAAACGACTATTTTCGTTTTGAAAACCATTAACCCCTATAAAAATAGGTATAAAATTTTCACCCAGAGACTCTGGTGAGTAGCTTCCAAAAACATCGTTTTTTAACATTGGTATAAAGCCTAGCTTTCTATCTACAAGACTAGGTGAGCCAAAGAAGTTAGCAGAGGGAGCGTAAAGAATAAGACTAGCTATTCCATTAGATTGTGTTTTTTGAACATCCCCCTGCTCACAAACTACGTCAACACCTTCTTGAGGATTGCCAAACTTGTCTAGTATTCTGATTTCAAAATTAGTTCTATATTTAGATGTTAAGTCTTGATTTTTATTTGGGATTATCCAAAACCTTGTCGTTCCTATTGATGTATTAAATGGAGCTAAAGAAGGCAAAGGCGAACCCGTAGCAGGTCCTAACAAATCATAAGCATCGTTATTTATCTCTTGTCTCTGTAAGCCTGATTGTATAGATGTTATGGTAGAAGATCTGTTTGGCGAATTAAAGAAAAAACCATTATGGTCAGTAAGGTTTGAAAATCTTCCATCTCTAGAACTATATTGAACCTCACAAAGCTCTATTCTTTTTTGCCCTAATGCTCCTGAAATACTGTTAGGGATATACGTTGAAAAAGGATCTAAGGTGACAAAATCACATACATAACCTGCATTATTTATGGGTGTATTCTGAGCAAACACAGCAGTTCCTGATAAATCAGCAACAACTATCTCTATATTATCTAAAACCTCTCCGTTCTTAACTACAACCTTGTACTCTTTATCATAATACATTTGAACGTCAGAAGTTGTTCTGCCCTCTCCTATTCTATTTAAAAATGTTGATGTTTTTTGATATTTTCTATCTGGGTCTAGTAAATCCTCTTGAGTAGTCCAGTTGGAAGCAACCCTCATTAAATAAGTACCGTCTGGGACATCGTTCATTTCCCAAGTTGAGTAAACCCTTGTTTCTGGATAAAGCGTGTTACCCCCTCCTTGACCTTCTATAGCACCCTTAATCATCTTACGGTGCTTATTAGTCTGATAAAGATAAACATTATTATTATCCTGAAGCCTTGAAGCAGAGTCGTTTTGACTACCTCCCTCTGATACCTGTCTAGATATACAATAGTAATCTGTTCCTGCTAAGTATATTACAAAACCACCCAAGGGTATTTGCTGTTTAAGACCAGAAATCATAGAAGCAGGCTCTATAGCGTTGCTTTTGTCAAAACCTCCAAAAGCGTAGGTAGAAGGGTCGTTAGATGTAGAGCATGTTATGGGTTGATACCGATTAAAGTTATCTTCGTTATTTGAGTTTGAAATTCTTAAAAACCCCTTTATAGTATTTGTGTTAGTTGAAAATTCTTCTTCATAATCAACTTTTAAATCTAACTCTACAGCTACATTATCATATCCTTCTGTTATATTACCATAGGAAATCCTATTGCCTTCAATATACTCTTGTGCTTGTGCTAACTGAGGTAGAGAATCAAAAAGCTTATTAGATTTAGGCAATGAAATACTGTTGTAGTTTTTTTCGTTTCTAAACTCATATAAATAATCACCGTTTGAATCTGTGTCGTATTTAGAAATATCTTTATCTTCAGCCTGTAAAAAGTCACCCGTATTACCAAACCTAAAAGCTACTATAACTCTTTTTACAAGCTCACCACCTTTAGGAATGATAACCTTTATAACATTATTGTCTTTTGGTATAGCTTGGGTAGATATTGGGGAGTAAGCACTTTCTTCTTGGTCATCATAAACATAAGCCGCTTTAAATTGAACTATCTTGTTTATTAAATGATTAACGAGTTGATTTTGGTCTAATTCAAACTTAAACGTTGGGGGCTTTAAAGGAGGATACTTAATAGCGTCTACTACCTCCTCTTTTATTGGCTCTGCGTAAAAACCTGCCTTTGCTTTTTGTATGTTTATTTTACGGGGAGGGTTAAATCCATCAGTAAAGTAAAGCAAGTTATTGTTTTCATCAAACTCTATAACATTGTGACCCGTTATTAATTCTTCTGATTGAAAGTTTAAAACACTTGCAATCATAACTTTAACTATCTTACCCTCTACATGGTTATATTCAAAAATACCATGATTACCTTCTGAGTTGTACAAAAAGTAATAACTTAAATCTCTTAGTTTGTCCCAGCATGAGCCTATGACCTTATTAGTGCCTGATGGTAGTTCTGTATTTGGTATAAATGTGTTACCTTGAATATTTTCAGCAGAATAAACACCGCTATCAGTAGAAGAACCTATTCTTACATTAACATTTTTTCTAGAAAAACCAGGCTCTATTAATCTCTCTTCGGTATCCAAATCCATACCGTATAAAAACTGTCTTTTCTCGTAACCCATTTTTTAAAATTTAGGTGATGCTTTATTACCCTTTCTAAATGCCTGTAAAAGATCTTGAACACTCTTGGAAGATATTCTTGACCTTAAAAGCTTCTTGTTGCCGCCATAAAGCTGTCTTTTTCTTTCAGAAACACCAGCTCCAATGTTAGCGTTATTTTCAGTAAGTTTCCAATCTAACCAAGACTTCACAGTTTCTACAGCAAAAGGATGAACCATAAACTCTCCGTTTGTTTTGTTAGGGTCTGCTAAATACTCTAAAGTGATGGTAGAGCCACCCCTGTATTTATCTAGCTGTATTTGCTGATAATTCTTATCTATTTTAAAGCAACCATTTGAGTTACCTCCTCCTCCTACACCATAATATCTACCAACGTTTTCACCATTTGTATAATGAACCGAAGAATATTCAACGTTGCCAATATTATAACTACTAGAAGAAGAATTATCATCTGTGCTTTTTTTTATTGCAATTCTTTTTCCACAATCATCTAAAGTTCTATTTAAAGCTATAGCATCGTTAACACCAATCTCTCTAAAATATCCCTTAGAATCAGTAAAGCCTATACGGATATAATTTAAATAGTCATCGGGAAGGTCTACGGTGTCTATTTCGGAAACAGCAAGCTCCTTTATTACTGGCACTCCAGTAACATCATAATGAAGCTCTCTTAAGCAAGCTATCCCTAATTGAAGTGCCTGAACAAACCTATGCTCTGTTCTTCCTGTTTCTATTAAAAACTCTCTAACTACTTTTTCTAATTCCATTAGTCTTTGCTGTTATCGTTTATATCATCTTTAGGCATCTGTCTTTGCTGTCTGTAAAGCTCTACTGTAAACCCCACCAAAGCCTGCTGCATATCTAAAGGAATATCAACTTCAGGATCTATCTCTTCTGATTGGATACCACCTGCTAACTTTATTAAAACATTGTCAACACAATCAGAAGGTTTTAAATTAATAAAATACATCTTTGTGTTTTCAATAAAATAACCTCTTCTGCCTCCTAAGTTTCCAACTAACAAACCCCTTGACAATCCTAAGAAATTTGGGTTTGCAGGAACAAAAGAATCTATCTCTGAAGCAACATTTGAAACATGGACTATACCCATTCCTAACGGAAGACCAACATAAGTAGAAGGTATTTTAACATACTTCATTCCCCTTATCTTATCTTCTTTTACTTCTTCTATAAATGTGTAAACAAAACCACCATCTAGCCAGCTAACACCCTCTGCTTTGTTCTGATAAAAGCTTTGTTTTACCATCTGACCAAAAGCTTGGTCCACATAAATCATTAACTCGTCTTTTCTAACTTCAGAGTCTGGAGTAGGAGTACCACCCTCTATAATTCTTTGAGCTTGTTCTGCTATTATTTCTCTAGTATCTCTTGTCATTTTTTAAATGTGTTATACTCCCTGTTGTTTCATTTGTTCAGCATACTGAATCAACTGAGGCTCTCTCAAGTTAATCCCTAAGTATGAGGCACACATCATTATTATTTCATTTACAACCTCATCAGGAGCTTCTAAGTCAACAGAGTTCGGAGCATCGTAAACAGGTCTACCATTTACTACCGTAAAAGCCCAATAAGGACTTACAGGCTGTCTTAAATAAGTAAAATCTACTACACCTATGTTTTTTGGATATATCTGAATGTGGTCTTTATAAAAAGCAGCTATAACATATTTTTTAGCCTTTATCCTTTTTGCGTAAATACTAGAACCTAAAAAGGAAGAAATCTCGTTGTCGTTGACAATATCAATCTGACTAGGCACAACAACTGTTTCTCCATTTTCTTCAAATTTATAATTATATACCAAACTTGATAAATGCAAATAGTCTGTTGGTAAATAAAGTTTACCATCACTACCAATAGTAGAAACATCATTTCTAACTAATAAAAACTTTAAATCATCTGTTACCTTTTGATTCTTTTGCCAACCCGTTTTATTCTGATTGTTGTCTTTTAAGTTGTTATAACGCTTCATGGTCCACTCATAAAACGCTCTTTCAATAGAAAGATTAAACTCTTTAGGAGTAATGTTTCCAGACTGATCCTTATCGGCTAAATATTTTAAAAAATCGTATGCCTTATTTATATCCATTAAGCACTGTATTTAACAAGCCTAACACTTCTAATAGATATATCACTAGCTGATGAAGTATTAGAGTTTACTTTTAAATCATAATTGTTAGACGTAAAGTCTAAAGAAGAAATAGAATTGTAAGCTATCTCTGGGTTGTTACCGTTTAAATTAAGAACACCGTCAGTACTAAGACTTGTGTTTGAAATATTAAACAAGGTTACTTTTGCTTTAAACAAAACATTATTAGGTGATGTTAAAACAGTATTTGCTAAAATAGTGGTTGCTCCAAATAAGACAGAAACACCCTTAGCATTAGCGTTGTTGTTAAAATATCCACTAACCTCTAAATCTAAACTTTCTCCTGGTAAAAAAGTGCCAGAGGCTATAGTGTAAGTATAGGCTGTCTCTAATCCAGTAGTAGAGCTAAATATCGTTAACTTAGTATCTAAGGTCTCAGCATAGTTGTTCTCAATCCAAGATCTAGTTCCTGATGTAGTTGACGATAAAAGATAGCCGTTAAAAGCTGGGTTTCCTAAAGAAGACTCCTTGGTTGCTAAATCTGTTGTGTCTACTAAGTCTAATCCAGTAGTATCTCTATAAGAGACAACGGACCAAGAAGTAGAAGATGATATATATTTAGCTTCAACAGTAACTTTTTCTCCGGCTATTTGAGAATCAGTTAAAGATACTCCAAATATAGTTATATTGTTGCCACTTGGAGTAAACGTTCCTTTGTAGTCAACTATAAATGTGTCACCATCTATAGGAGTTCCACCTAAATTATAACTCCAAGAACCTGTTAGTGTACCTGTTCCTGTAAGGACTATGTTGCCCTTGTCAACACCTGGCTGAACAGTAACAGAGCCTCCACCCACAGTCAAAACTGTTGCTTGAACCCCTTGAACAGGAGTGGATATACTAGCAGACCTTAAAGAAGAAACTGATAAATCTGATCCGGGACTTCTAGATATTTCATACCATTTATTATCAGAAACACTATACTGTAAACTTATAGAGTGGTCTTTTGTCGCTGTTGCAAAATCAGCATTATTAGCCAACTCTATATTACCCCCTTCTTTTACTGTTGTAACTTTAGCAGACTCCTTTCCTCTTAGTATAACAACATCACCATCATTAAAAATACCAGCATCTATAGTGGTTAAATCGTCGGCAGCTATAGCCCCCTCCGTTTGAACATTAACAACAGTTTTAGCTCCATCTCTATCTATTGATATATTTCCCGATGATATTTGTACCTCTTTTATGGAAAAAGGAGAACTTGAAGACTTTCTTAAAACGCCAGATGTAATATCTGTAGCACCTACCAAAGTGTCATAAACCGCAGAAACAGAAGAGTTTAGATACATTCTGTATCCAATCTGATCATCAACCAAACCAGTTGAGTAAGACCCTCCATCTAAGTTAGACGCTGTTATAGCTGCTGTTCCTGTTGTTGAAAAAGCAGCTACAGTTCCGTTTAAAGAACTTCCCTCAGCAGGGTCTAAATAAACAACAACTGCACTTCCTGATGAAACAGCAGTATAGTTAGGAGAACTAACCTTTGCGTTTATTGCTATTGCTAAATTAGTAGCTAATTCAGTTGTGGTTGCTCCTGTGACAGGACTTGCTGTATCAAAAACCGAAACACCGTTATAAGATAAGTTGGTTATATTACCTCCTGCGGCAGAAACATTTACCGAAGAAACAGCAGAAACATTAGAGCTTAAAGGAGATGAAACAAGCATCTTTCTTTCAGCAGCATCTCTACCGTCTTTGTCGTTAACATATTGAAATGTAGTTATGTTGCCACTAGCGTCAGCAAGATATATTAAACCCGACCCTGACCCTAACTTAGATAATTCTGTTTTTATTGACATTATTCAAAAATTTGTACGTTAAAATAAATTTTAGTATAGCCGTAACCTGCTTTTAGTAAGTCATTTCCTGGGATAAAACCATCATAAGTAGAAGATGTTGAGTATAAACCAAACTTAATAGAGTTGTTACTTTGATTAAATATACTAGGCTTGACATAAAGAAAGCTATTTACAATAGCATCATTAGTACTTATTGTGCCACCCATAACATTAGACTCTACGTAATGAACAGAAATAAACACCTTATAGGTGTTGTTTGCCACATTTTGAAAGTCAGAAATAGACATTTTGAAAGTGTTACTATTACTGCCTATAGAGTCAAAAGAAACGGTAGGTGATTTAAAATTAGGAGAGCTATCACCCTCTATGGAAATATCCGAAGCAGACACAGTGATATTTCTGTTAGCCGACCCACCAGTCTGAACAGGAGCTTCAAGATTAAACTTAAAAGATAAAGTTTCTTTAGGTATTATTACAGGATTCGACAACGATACAGTATAAGCTGTATTAGTCCCTGTTGTGTTTGGTGAAACACTTATACCTGTTCCTCCCACAACACTTGATGTTGCTGTTGCATTAGCTATGTCATCTATAATAGACTGAGCAAGCGTGAGAGTGTATGTTGTTGTGCTACCACTAACATTAGTAGCTACATTAACACCATTTCCTCCTGAAGCAACAACCGCAGTAGCACCTCCTGTTCCTGTAATTGGAATAGGATCTCCTGAAACACAACCACAATCATCATTAGTCTGAGCAACTTCCTTTATTTGTTCTGTTAGTTTTGTAATAGCAGATGAGTCTCCACACTCATAAGCCGTTCTTAAAGATGCTAAATGAGAGGTTATTATAGTGTATCTTTCTAAAGCTAAATCTGCTAAAGTCTTGTTTACACCTTTATACTTCATGTACTCTTCAAAAACAGAGTTTATAGAACAAAAAACATCGCAAAGGTTATCATCACAGTTTACGTTTATTGAGTCCGAAGAAGAGAATGAATCCGAAACAGAAAAACCACCTCCAAAATCATATAAAACATGAGCCTCAAAAGAGAAAGATTGTAGCTGACTGTAAAAAGAATTAGTAGTTAAAATAGGGCTATAACCAACTAAAGGAGCTATACCTGGAACTGAAGTAAAATATAATGTAGTCCTTCTTTGAACTATTGTTCCATCTCCTGTATTGTTTGATACACCAGCAACAGAAACAACTGTTTTGTCGTTTACTTTGTCATAATTTACACCTGTTATAGTGTATTGACCATCATTACCCGTTGAACTTATTACATCAAACTTATTACCAACAGTGAAAAAGCCAACCTTCTCTCCAGAAACACTAAAAGTATTTACTGAGGAGCTTGCCGCTGATATTGCAAACCTGTCGTTTGGTGTGACAGCATTAACCAAATAATTAGTAGTGTCAGCACCCTTTAGTTCAGGTGATAAACAATCCGCTGTTAGCTGATTAGTTGCTTTCGGTTTTGTGTATGAGTAAGTAAAAGTCTTTATCTTAGAAACAGTTACACCGCCTGCTGTAGCCCTGTACTCAAAAGTATAAAGACCAACCTCTGGTGTTCCTCCTGATAACAAGGGTACATTTATTGAGGTTGTGTTAACCCTTGAGGTTGAACCTGTTATATCTGCTGAACCTGATAAATTATCGTAAACAACTCCACTTGGAGCTGTAATTTTAATCCTACCTGTTACATCAGATAAAGCTATACTTTGAGAAGTATAGTCTGCTATATCTGTGAATTTAAAGACTTTTGGGACACTACCCAATAAAAACGATACATTAAAATCTGTTGTTGTTAAAGCCATCTTTTTATAATAACATTATTGATTAGTAAATATACATAAAAAAAAAGAGAGGCTTTTTTGACCTCTCTTTTGCTATTAACATATAAAAAATACTATTTTTTGGAAGAGTCCTCTTTTTCCTCTTCAGAAAGTTTTTGGTTTTCACACTCAACAACCATTTTCTCTATACGCTTGTAAACTTCAGGGTGAAACTCTAAATACTGAGTAGCTCCCTTTATTCCTGTACCCCTTTCTCCTAGCATACCAATATTGTTAGCTGAAATACTACCAAAAGCATTCTTACAAACTTTGAATCTTAAGGCTTTCTTTATCATCTTATACTCCTTAGTCCCTTCAAACTTCTCCTTAGCTGGCTTCTTGTTATTCTCTACAGCATCCTTAATTGACTTATAAGCCTCTTTTATTTCTGTTCTTGTTGTAGCTAAGTCTACAAAGAAATCTAAAGGATCTGCATAAGAAGGTACGTCAAGTATTCTTGTTTTACCACCTATGTTATTATAGAAAGACCTACCTGCTTTGTCATAAGAAATAATATTATCCCTTAATGCCAATGACAACACCTCTTTAAATCTTCTTGTTTCTGACTCTAACTCTTTCTCAAATCTGTAGGGGTCATAGTTTATCATGTCAAAGAATATGCTTCTTGCGCTTTTTATACTAGCAATAATTGTGTCATTATTAGTATTGTCAAAAGCTACATTTAAAGTAAGAGACAAACCTTCAATCTCTTCAGCAGACAAATCATTTACAATTTGAGATAAAGACAAAATCTTTTCTTGCCTCTGTAATTTTACATTTGTCTTGTACTGACTAGAGTTAGATCTAAAGATAGCTGACTTATTAGGTGCAGCAGTTCCCTCTTCGTGATTAGCAATATTGTGATTAGTATACTCTAAGTACTTTTGCTTAGTAACCTCCATTGGATGAGAAATTAAATTACCGTCATTAAACAGCAAAACCCCTCTTCTTTTTTCGGCAGTTTCTGATTGCTCATCTACAAATATAGATGTCTCACCCACTGAGTATCTAATTCTTCTTAATCCTGATTGCTTATTTCCAAGATCATCTTCCCACTCCATATAAACTTCATCCTCTGCTGGGATTTGATAAAAAGGAGGGTATTTTCCATTTTTAGATTTAACTAGCGTATATACGACATTACGCATTCCTGGAGTTACAGCCTGTTTTGGCTGTTTTGTTAATTGTGCCATTTTAATTTTAGTTTTAATTAATTTAAAGTCCTAAGACTTACTTCATTGATTTTTTACCTCTACACTTCCACTTTTTTCTTGATAAGTCATTTGCACAGGGCGGTTTTTTGCATTTTTTAATCTTAGCAGACCTAGCACAGTAAGCGTCTCCCTTTGCAGTTCCTGGGCGGATTCTATCTCCACCGCTTTTAGCTTTTCCTGCCTGACCATAAGAAACTTTTCTCGTTCTCCCCGTCTTACTGTCTTTTACAACTTTTACAAATCTTTTACCTTTTGCTGGTTTTTTGGTAGCCATATCAATTAAGCTTAGTGTTAATATTAAAAGAGGGATGAATAAACACCCCTCTTTTTTTTAATTCTTGTAGAATTATCCTTGCTTGATGTAAGCGAACTTGTTCAAACAGAAAGACTCTAGACCTACATTGTCCTTGTAGAATACGCTATAAGTATCCTTACCAGTGATTTTGTAGTTATCAATAATCTCCGATCTTTGATTTCTTTCTCCTGTAGCAGGATTAACCAAGTAACGAAGTCTTAAGTGATTAGTCTTCTCTCCTGTTCCAGCATCTCTAGTCTGATCCATTGGGATAACAAGACCTTCGTTTGTGAAACCAAAACCATCAGCACCTAAAGTCTGAAGGTCATTGAAAGAATCAAACTTCTTCTTAGAGAAGATGTAGTCATCAATCTTGAACTTGTCAAACTGGAAGTTTACGCTTGCCTCTTCAGAGAAAGTGTAGTTACCATAAGTAATAGCACCTGCAGTCTTGTAAGAAGCTAGAGTGTTGTCAATCGCAATAGATAAGTCAATTCCTGGAGCTAATAGATTGCTCTTAGAACCTTTTTGCTTATCCAAAACCTTAACTAAAGACTCAGCATCTTGCTTGTCCCAACCTGTAGCTTGAGAGTAAGCAGAAGTGTTTCCTTTTGATAGGATACCTGGTATAAGACCCTCTGTTAGAGAAATTGGTCCAGAGTTAGCGTCAGAACTAGCGACCCAAGCATTAGCTACAGTATCGTTGTTAAGCTTCTCACCCAAAAGTAAAGTCAATTCCTTTTGAGACATGAAGTTTTTATACTCATCAGCCTCTCCTTTTAGGTAGTACATCTTACCTGCCTTACCGTCTTTACCTACAAAGTCAACCCAAGATAACATGTCTCTTTCTGTTGAAGTAACTTCATAAGTTCCTTTTACAGTCTGAATTTGGTTAATCTCTTTTTTAACTTTAGTCTGTCTAGCTCCTGGCTGCATAGAACCCTCTCCGTAAGCGTTACCGTAGATAACGATTTCTTGAGCTGAACCTATAGCTGGAACACTGTCGCCAGAATCCAAAGGCGAAGCTTTGAAAGTTGTTGCAGTAACCTCGTCTATAATAGCCTTAATGTATCTGTCAGCAGAAACAATTCCTGATGCAGGTTTAATTAAGATTAATTCACCTCTTCTTGGAATAGTAATAGAAGAAGTAGTACTTCCATCATAAGGAGAAGCAAATTCTGGAACATCATATTTAGATGATGCAGCCATTGTGAAAGTTGCTTGCGCTCCTGCTCCTGCTCCTGCTGAAGTAGCGTAAAGCTTAGGGTAAATTCTTTCTTCCTCGTAGTGAGTATACTCCAAAGCAGAAACACCTTTTTCTGCTCCAATCATTGATAACATTCCTGTTAACATTTGATTACCAAAAGTTTGAGTTAATTCTGACTCAATCTCTGGCTTGTGTAAATCCATTGTAGTTACAAAGTTATAATCTCCAACTCTGTTAAAACTACCTCCTTGATATGGTAATGCCATTTTTTTTAGTTTTTAAAATTATCTAATTCCTTGACCTTTTAAGAAACCGTCAATTATCTGATCCTGAACACTAGCATTAGAAGATGGCGCTTGTGATTTCTTAGATTTATCAACTACGTTGTTAATCTCCTTCACAGCGTTTATCTCGCCTTTGTTAATGTTAGCCTCAACTGCCGACTTCAATATTTGATCGAAAAAAAGTTCCTTGGCGATAGTCTCCTTCATATTATTATAATCTACACCGTTAGCACTAACGAAGTTGGTATAATACTCATTGATTCCATTCATCCTTTCCTGAACCTTTTGCTTCATCTCATCATTCAACTCAAACGTAAATTCATTATCCTCTCCGAGTTTAAGACTTACTGAGTTAAATTCTTTTAATGATTCTGAAACAGAAGACTCATAACGATTCTTCAATTCTTCAAATTCTTTTTGTTGCTTCTCTATTAGTTCTTTGTCATCTGTAGGTTTTTTCAAGTCTGGCAAAGAATATTTCTCATCATTCTTTACAGAATTTAAGAAATCTTTACTTTCCTTTTGTAGCCTATCATAACGTGCTAAAGCTGCTTTATGTTCGATTTTCTCATCGTCATCCATTAAGTCAACATCTGCATCATTAAGTTTGTCATACTCCCTTAACTTCGCATTTATCTCTGCTGTGGATAAACCGTCTTTCATTTCTAACATTTTAGATAATGCTTGACGACCATCTAATGAATCAACATTTAGCGTCTTAATATCTGCAATCTCTTTAATCTTTTCCCAAGAAAATCCAGACTCTAACACCTTTTCTAGTCTATCTATACTATCAGACTCGTACTTGTCTTCAAATTTTGAAGCACTTGCCTTTTCTTCCAAAGAACTTAACTTAGCTTCCAAATCTTCTAAAGAACCGTATTTTTCTTTAAAAGAGTCCTCAAAGCTAATCTCTTTAACCTCTGCCTCGGCTTCCTCCTTAGCTTCCGGTTGAGGGGTTTCCTCTGTATCTTTAACCTCCTGTTGAGGTTCAACTTCTTGTTTTGGTTGGTCTTCTCTTGACGCATCTCCAGAACCAACAACCTCAAGCCCTTGGGCTTTTAATAAATCTTCAAAACTCATTTTAATTTTAATTTACGATTTAACTAATATATAATAAAAATTTTTAATCTAATTTTCTGCTATCTCCCACCCCTCTAAATACTTGAGGCTCTCTAACCGAATTACCTATGGAAGTGTCATCTATATTATTTTTTTTAGCAGCATCTATCTGCTTTAGTTTTTCATCATTATTAATCATAGCAACCTCTGCGTCTGCCATACCTTTTGTTCTGGCTTTCATCTGCTCTAATTGCATCTTTAACTGATATTCCATTTGAAGCTTTTCCATGTCCATCTGATGCTCCATTTGTTTTAGTTGCATCTCAGACTGAGCGGCAGATTGCTGTGACTGCATCTGTGCTTGAGCATTCTGTTGTGAGGCGTTTGCCGCTATAGCCATATCTGACTCTTGCTTTTCTTTTCTTCTTTTCTTTAATAAATGTGTCGCCTTCTTGATGTTAACCTTAGCAACGTCCTTAACTTCCATAGCGTCTTCCAACTCTATTGATTGAGCAGTTATCGCTTTCTCTATTAAGATATTCAACTCTTGCATATCCTCAGCGGTTGGAAGTATTTCAATCTCAATACCCAACTCTGCTAAAGTTAAAGATTTGACAATATTAACGACATCAACAACCTCTTTGCCCAAGGCAAGCTCATAACCCCTTAACCCATCAGCAACAGCTTTGTTTTGAACCATCATAGATATATTGTCAGCCAAAGACTTAAAACTATAGATATAAGCGTCATTCAAAGACCTAGTAACATTACGACTCATGTTAACAGCCATTTTTTGAACACCAACTAAAGCCTTAGAAGAAGGAGTAGAACCATCCCTAGCTTCATTCAACCCCGTAATTGTCCTTATCATATTTAAGTTGTGATTCCAAACCTCAACGAAATACAAAGCACTTGGACTAAGACCATTAGCAAGTTCTTGAATAGGCTTCTGATTAATCATTCCACCAAACTCCGAGTCCTCGCTTCTGTAATATAAATTACCCGTCTGATCAAAGATCTCTACAATATCAGTCGGGTCTAGGAAATCCTCTCCTCTGCCTTTTAACACATCCTCCAAAGAAGAAGAATCAACAGCCAAACCTGCCGGTCTAGCCTTAATCATCTGCTGCTGAAGCTTTAAATAAGCTAAAGTCATCTGATTATCAAAAGGCAACATCTGCTCTACCATAGACTTATTCTCCATGTCATACATACCTGGAGCAATAATGCTATATCTACTCTTAACCTCAGAACAGTAAGCACCACTCTTCTTAGGTCTATTCATGTTTTCTTGAAGACCATACTTATAGATATAATCAGAACCTATAACATACAACCCCTCATAAAAAACTTCTACCTTCTTTCTGGTTACCTCTCTTTTTTTCTTACTATATTTTTTAGGCTCGTAACCCGTTTTCTTTTTATTTAAGAAAAAATTTCCTTTGCTAATATATTTTTGCTCGTAAGTTAATTCATGGTTTGTTGACCTAATCTCAAAATCTAAAACCTCAATGTAAAAATCATCAACCTGACCCCTACCGTAATAAGGTGACTGATAATACCTACCATTCTCTTGAGTTAATCCATCGTTTGCTATATCTTTTTTACCTACCCTTTTGGCAATATCATAATACTGCTCATCAGTCATCTCATCCCCAACCAAAGCAACAAAATCATGAAAACTCATTTTTAATATCTCACCCGTATAAGGAGTATCCCTAAAGTAAGGGTCTTTTGAATACGGCAAAACTAAATTAGCAGGATCTACATACCTTACCTTAATGTCATTATTGTCATCAAAATAAGTTCTAGTAGCACATATCTTTATAACTACTAAATCCCTAATTAACCTTTCTTTTACCTCTTTGTCAAAATTGTTAGCTCGTAAAACAAAAGATACACAAACCTCCATAGCTATCTCAACAGCCTGCTTTAAAGTTGTCTCTATTAAAACATCTGCCTCCTCCAAATCTTTTGGAACAGGAATGGACTTGTCAACCAAAGAGAAACCAGTCTCAGCTTCCATCTTTTGAGAAAACTCAGCCATAAGCATATTGGCGTATATCTTATTCTTTTCCTCTTCAAACTTTTCCATTGAAGATTCATCCATAGCAACAGCATTAACCTTAAACTCTTGGTTAATCATTTCACCAACTACTAGCTGTACAAACTTAGGAATAACAGAAATAGATTGCCAATCTAAATTTAAGTAAGAAGTATCTCCATTTAAGTCCAATAAATCCTTAAACTTATCAACACTAGACAAACCTTCAGCCGCTTTTCTGTTTTCTACAAATTTTGCGATTTTATTATAAACCGACCAATCAGTACCCCTATGTTTTCCGTATATCGCTTTCGCACAACCTAATCCGTATTTTTTAGTTGATTTCTCCTCTTTAGATAAGGTGGGATTCGGAAAATTAGGAAGCTTAGTATTTGATTTTGTCATTCTCTTACTAAAAAATAGTTATACTAACAAATGTAAGCAATTATTTTAACTCACTTGAAACCACTACGCCTATTATATGTTTTGATAAATCTACCCACAGAACGAGTACTTTTTTTAGTCTTTTTCCTTACATACCTTTCCTTGCCAAACAGACACAAAGCGGCAGCAACAAACTCATCATAATCTGTCCACTTCTGAGGGTTGAACTTTATCCAACACTTTAATAAATCATTGAAAAATACCTTTCCGTAAAAGTCGTTCTCAAAGTCATAACCAGTATTAGCATACACAAAACTCTCAGTAACCTCTATAGCCCTCTGCCTAACAGCCTCCGAGTTCATGGGTATCCCCTTCTCCTTCTGACGCTTCCTGCTATAATCAGTATGAGTAAAGTCAGGTCTGTCCATTAAGTAACCACCATAACCATTGTTCTCAAACCAATTTATTAAACCAATCTTATTGTTCTCACACAACAACTCACAACCATAAAAAATACACTGCCTAGCTATATCCTCATAAAACATATCAGGAGTGGCAGGACGATTAACATACTCACAAACAAAAGTATCACTATGCTCCTGGTCAAAAGGGTCTAACTTCCTATACACATAACTAGCTCCATTAGACTTCTTGTTGTCAGTAGTAAACTTATGGTCAAAAGGGTCACACCCTGCTACAAACTTATCAAAGTTACGAGGCTTTAAACCCCTAGAAGTTTGTATCGTCTTATTCCTGTCGTCTACAACAGGCATCCATAACACCTTCCACCTTCCATGAACCGAAGGCTGCCAACCTACCTCTAAATTATGTCTGTCTATCCATACGAAGTTTCCTTGTATGACCTTATTATTAAGTGTGCCATTATAAGATATTTGGTCATTCAACTTAATAATATCAAAAGGACTCAACTTCCCCTCTTCAATAAAAGCCTCATCAATAGTCAAAGGATACTTTCTCTTCTCACCTGCTAACTTGTTTCCCGACAACCCCTTTCTCCTGCGATTAATATAAGTAAGACTACCTATCTCTATCTTCTTTCCATCAATACCAACAACAGGTCGCTTAGGGTCTTCAACAACACTATACCCATAATTATCTATAAAACCCTCCAAACCATGAGTGGCAGGCTTAAACCATCTCAACAATCCAGAAACAGTAAACTCCCTACCCTGAACCTCAGACTCCAAAATATTAGAGTCATCCCACATATCCTTAGCAGCAGCTCCACCCTTATCCTCCATCTCCTCGGCAGTAGTAGTATGCAAACTCTTTCCCACAATATTCTTCCCCTGGACCAAACACTCCTTGACAACCTGCCAACGCTCGTTAACATCCACCTCAGTAGTTTTTCCATACTCATCATCATAGTAATACTTCAACTTATTACCATCATAAGCATTCTCAACAGAAGGCTTGTAATCAATCATAGAGTTTAAAACCTCCTTGTAAATCTTCTTACCACCCTTAGTACTCCTCTTGGCTGGTTCTTCAAACTTTAACGCTGAACTTGGATTAGTGTCACCCGAATCTTCAGGCTTTAAATAATCAGGCAACTTCTGCCAACTCTTGACCATCTTTTTGAAGATCATACTGGCATCCTTATTCGTCTTACTCTGAATACCTCCATTGGCATCATAACTTAACGTAATACGATTGTAAATAATAGAAGTAGCCTTACCAGTTTTACCATCCCTACGATTAGTAACCTGCATCCACCCCAAACAAGAATCCAGCATCTGACAATGACGCTCAACATAAAAAAACACAGAATCGCTATCCTTCCAATAAGGAACAATACCATCAATCCTCCAAAACGATAAATAAAAAAAATGATCACCCGTTAAATACTCAATGTTTCCATGATTGTAAAACCAATAGCCATTTATCCTGTGGTAAGTAACCTGCTTTAAATAATCAATCTGATTATCCATGTCAAGCATGTCAAAATCCCGTTGAGATAAAATCCAATCAGGAATCATCCACCTTTGGTCTTTTATTTTTTTATCCCAGTTAGCAATCTTATAATATGCAGGAGGACCAGGAAGATTAACAGTAAACTCAATATTCCCATTTAAGGTTATCTCTCTAACTCTTTTAAAAATATTTGGGCGCATTGCCCTTGTAGACAATTTACCCATTTCGCAAATCTCTCATTACCTGCTCATACGCTGAAGCAGCCTTTTGTTTCCCTTGTTCTTCCGGAATCTCCCCTATCTCTCCATACATCTTATCCAACAACGTCTGTAGATAATCAAGCTTCTCCGAAAATTTTAAACCCCTTTCCAACGCTTTATCCTCCTTGTCAGAAAGCTCATCCGCTGAATCCGACACACGATAATTAGTCAACAACTTATTATTCTGCGTAATAAAGTTTTTTAAAGCTAAAAAAGATTTAACCTTAGTAGTGTTCGCCTCAAACTCCTCAAGCTTTAACTGAAGACCACGAACATACTTACGGACCTTTACGTCCTTAATATCTTCTAATTTCATTTTAATTTTAATTTTAACTTAACCCCAATATAAT
>CERO01089439.1_pt1 | contig 30565 bp, 28 predicted proteins | sample 530851 | NCBI WGS metagenome assembly CERO01 (sample SAMEA2621033, study PRJEB7988) | marine metagenome | biome: marine biome (ENVO:00000447); feature: surface water layer (ENVO:00002042); material: "saline water (ENVO:00002010), including plankton (ENVO:xxxxxxxx)" | depth 5 m
ATTTAGCACCAAAGGGGGTCAGTTCTATGTTGCCGTTGACACGGTGAAAATACCGCCCGCGACGAACGTCGTGGAATCCCAGATAGTCCTTTTGAAGAACATGTGATCGCGTCAGTTGAATCACTGGGGTTTGAAGCTGTACCTCAAGTTGGCGTATCAAACTACTTTATCGACATCGGAGTGAAGCATCCGAACTACCCGTTTGGATACCTATGCGGTGTCGAATGCGACGGAGCCGCCTATCACTCGTCAAAAGTTGCGCGCGACAGGGACAGGTTGCGAGAGGAAGTGTTACAGCGCTTAGGGTGGGAACTTTACCGTATATGGTCGACTGATTGGTTCAGAGATCCCCACGGCGAGCGACGGAAGCTTGGCGATTACCTGGAAACAATGCTCGCTATCAAGATCGCAAGTATGCCGGAGATTGTTGAGCCTGAAATTTCGGAAGTCGAAGAAGTCCCTATGGAGAACTCTGGCCTGATTCAGGCGGACGACAAAGAAATAAATGTGCCGGCAGCTGTCAATGAGGGAGATACCGAGCCTGAGCCAATACCCACGGCAATTACTACCGCTAACGACCGGAAAGGACCGATTACCCCAGGATCAAAAGTGAGAATCCGCTATCTGAACGGCCCCCGGGCCGGCGTAGAAGCACGGTTTTGGCTAACAGATCTCTCCGAAGAGCACATTGCCGAGGTGCCGGGTTACACAACCGTTAGACAAACAGCACCTATTTGCCAATCAATGTTCGGCGCGTATGAGGGTGATCTGGTCAGTTATGATCTGCAGAATAATGAAGTTGGAGTTGAAATACTGGAGGTTGAACTATGATGACTTCAAAAAAAAAGGAACTCTCTAGTGTCATGCGCATTATGAGCACAACGCTATACTCAGAGGCCTTTATGTGACCAGTAAGATAAAGTCATTGTCTGGATATTAGTTATTAGCTGATTGAATCGAGGAGAGCTATTCAGGGCGTACTGCAGCACCGATCTGGTATAGATTTTTAATGTCATCGGCGCTGAAGCCCATTTCGCCCAAAATGTCTTCGGTGTGTTGCCACGGGGTTGGCGGCGGTCCACCTGCCTTGGACGGAGTGTCGGAAAAGTCGATGCCGATACCAAACATATCAATGGCGCCGGTTCTTGAGTTGCCTTCACAGCGCACGACTAAACCTCGGTCCACAAATTCTTTATTGTCAAACAACTCCCGTGAGAAATTTTCTGCGGAGACTTCACAGGGCACTCCAGCGGCATCCAGTTGAGAAAACCAATTGTTCGCGGTGTCGGTTGCCCGTGATCACTGCAAATTCGCAAACAGTCTGAAGCATCTAAGTGCCGTGGGTCACTTGAAGTGGTCCACGGCGATCTCAGAATAGTTGGAATCCAGTGCACTTTGGTAGATGAATCCTTAACCTGTCATCAGCTACGTCAAAATCTCTATTTCGACATGTAAAACGGTGGGTTAGGCAATTTTTGAGCAGATTTTACGTTCTGGTTGCCAACCCTCGTTGAGGGTGCAATGGGGTGGCTTCAGTTTAGATGGTCACACTTAGTAGAATGTGCTGCCTATGCCGAACCACTCCACCCACCCCCCAAGGCGCGGTACAGGAAAACCCACTCCAGCAGGTTGGCCGTTTCCGCCTGTACCAGTTGATCCTCCGCGGACTGCAGTTCGCGCTCCGCGTCCAGCACCGCCAGAAAATCCGCGACACCGGCCGTGTACTGGCGTCGCGCAAGACGCACGACTTCAGCGCTGGTATCTGCCGCCCGGGCAAGGCGCTGGCGACGCTGGTGTGTCTCTCTGAACGCCACCAGTGCCGACTCCACTTCCGCCAGCGATTGCAGCACAACCTGCTCGTAGCGCAGAGCGGCCTCGTCATCACGCAAGCTCGCTGCCGCGATATTGGCGCGCAAGGCACCCCCGGCAAAGACAGGCCAGTCAAGTCGCGCGCCCAGGCCATGGTAGCCGCTGTCCGCGTCGAGCCAGTTATCGCTGTTACTGCTGGAAACACCCGTACCACCGGTCAGGGAAAAGCGGGGAAACAGCGCGGCGGTTGCTACGCCAACCTCAGCGGTTGCCGCGGCCATGGCGCGCTCCGCCGCCATGATATCGGGGCGCTGGCGCAGTATCTCCGATGGCAGGCCAAGGGGAATGCTTGCGGGCGGGGTGGGCATGGCTCCCGCTGCGATCAACTCACGATCGAGTTGCGCAGGCATCTGCCCGAGCAGCACGGCCAGGCGGTTGGCCACCGCGGCACTGGCAGAGCGCAGGGCGGGCAGCGCCGCTCGGGTGCGCTGCAACTGGGCTTCGGCGCGCTGCAAGTCAAACTCACTGACCAGCCCCGCGTCGAGCTGGCGCTGCACCAGATCCACCGTAGAGCCCTGCAGGGAAATGTTCTGGCGCATGATCGCCGTGCGCTTCTGCAGTCCCCGCAGTTCAAAGTAGCTGGAGGCCACCTCGGCCGCCACCGCCAGTTGGGCACCCCGTGCCAGCGCTGCACTTTGCCCGATGCGGGCGTCTGCGGCCTCTACCTGACGCCGGGTATAGCCGAACAGGTCGATTTCCCAGGCCATATTCAGCCCCAGCCGGTAGCCGTGCTGGTCCAGCGGCACACCGGGCAAAAACGCCAGGGGTTCCGGGCCGTTCTCGCTGAAGGAATCCCGGGTGGCCGAGGCCGAGCTATCAACCCCGGGGTAGAACCCGCCACTGACGGCGGCGCGCATGGCCTGCGCCTGCTGGACGCGCAGCCCGGCAATACGCAGGTCGTGGTTGGCAGTGAGCGCGCGCTCGACCAGGCCGGCCAGAACCGGGTCGTCAAAACGCTGCCACCACTGCTCATCCCTTGCGCCCGCTACGCCAGCGGCATCCTGCCACTGCTCCGGCGCAGCCGGTTCCGGGGCCTGGTAGGCCGGGCCTACGGTACAACCAGAGAGTATGGCCAACAGCAGTAGAATCGCCGAGTGCTGGCGGGGCAGTTTGGTGTCTTGAATCATATTAATGTCCTACCGCCACCTGCTGGCGGGGTCTGCGTAACAGCGGCGTCAACGCAAGCGCCCCCACAAAGCAGGCTCCCATCAGCAGATGGATGTCGTTGAATGTCATGACTATCGCCTCACGCGAGGCGATCTGCTGCGCAAGCTGTAGCGCCGGGAGGCCGTCGGCAATCGCGCCTGTCGCGGGCACATTCGCCGCAAAAGAGGTCCGGCCGGTAAAAGCGTTGAATTTAGCCACTTCTAACGTAACCGATTGAATATTATGAATTAATCAACCAGCAGTTCAAAAGTCATGGGCTTAACCTGCTTGGTTAGATCCAGCTCAAAACTTCCTAGCCGCCCCAAATGCTCGGTATGATACGGTGAGAATTCGGCCATAATGTCGCGGGTAATATTGTACCCTTCCGACTTCAATTGATTGAACACTTCGGTCATCGCGTTTACGTTGTATAAGATCGCGAAGTTGGCCAGCAAATGATTGTATTTAACGATTTTGCTTTGTTCGTGTCTCAAGTTTGCAGGAATTTTCCCGCCATTAGCAAAAAACAACCACCGGGCAAACTCATTGAACTCTTCGCTCTTACAGGTCGCTGCCTGGATTGTTTTGCGCAGATCAACGTCGGTAATGTATTCCAGCAAAAACATGGTTCTGACCACGCGCCCGAGTTCACGGAACGCAAAGTACAGCTTGTTTTTCCGGTTCTTGGTGCCGAACCGGCGCAGGATTGTCGAAGCGGTGATTTTCCCTGCTTTAACTGACATGGCCGTTCGCATCATATCCGCATAGTGCTTTTCAATGAGATCCCACTTGATCGGCTCCTTGAACAAAGACTGAATATGCTTGAGTACCATGGAGCGATCAGGCTTATAAAAGCTGAGATCTTTGATATTTCGGATACGGGGCATGAGCTTTATGCCCAGCAAGTACGCCAGGCCAAAGACGGGTGTGGATTGCGCCTGTGTATCGCCGTGAACGGTGTCCGGATTAAAATCAGATTCATCGTTGAGTAGGCCGTCCAAGATATAAATCGCCTCGTAGACACCGCAGGGAATAAACCGGCTGAACAATGCAATATAGGTGTCCGAGACGTGGTAATAGGCAATGCCGCCATAGCTGCCATACCGAATATGGTATTCAGATAGCAAATTATCTTCGTAGAGATCCCAAAGCTTTCCATCAGCGGACACACTGCTGCCTGATCCCCAACACTCAATGAGCCGGTATTTCTTATACTCGCTATTGATCTTCGCAATAGCTTTATCGAGACGCGCTTCCGTCGTGCGTTTTAAGTTAAGCCAGGCGACTTGCTTGCGAGAAACGCCCTGCACAGATCGCACGGTTTCGGTGGGACCAATGTTGGTACCGTAACAAAACACGGTCAGGACAAAACGTAACTCCGGGTCGCTGATACGTGATTCGAAGCCCGACAACGGGCCAAAATGTTTATTCAGGTTCAGCCACTTTTCGACATTGATAATCACATCAAGCAGGTTGATTTTGTCCAACCGATCGCGCAAAAGCGCTCCAATTTCTTCGACTTCAGGTAAGGGTTGATCAGGCTTTGGTTTACCGATAATCAGATTCCCGTTTTCAATACGAACCAGTTCGTCCTCCGGGAATTGGCTGTCAGCTTTCCGGCAGCTCGTTTCCATGGACTTCTTCAGCGTTGTTGTAAATTCAGTATCACCGGCGACGAGCCCTACCTCCTCGCAATAGGTAGGCAACTGCGCTTCGTATTCTTCCCAGGTGATCATCTGCTCCCGGTAATCATCGAAGGTTTCACTGTAGGGAATGAACAAGTCACCGGTACTTAGTTCTTCAGCGATCCGTTCAAACACACACAGCTCAAAACAGGTTTTATTAACCTCCGACACCTGTGCTGATTTGGTTGATTTTCCCGTGACTAATTTCCACCAGCTTTCGCGAATCCAGCGAATATTAATGACATTTCTGGAAGAGGGATCGTTCGGATCGCTTTGAATTGACAGGAACTCCGTGCGACGCTTTTTGTGCGTCAAAATAAACTGGAACGCATTGAGCAAGTCCTTGTCTTCCGTGGCCGATGCCAGGTTGAGTATTTCAATCGTACGAAACAAGGTGGATCGTTGCTTTTTATAGAGTCGAACCATAAACGGCAAATAGTTGTTGCCTGCGAATGCCATATATTGTTCGCACATTTGCATTAGCTGATCACTGTTCTTTCCCAGTATCGGATCAAAAGCTGCCACCGAATCGGGTTTATCAAGATACACCTTGACCGTCCCAGACAACACAGAAATCAAATGATCGGTTTGCTTTTGATGGTCTGCAAGGTACTTCTCCAACAGCTTCTGCGCCGAGCGATCCATTTTTAACAACATCTTGATAAAAATATCGGCGGCGTTATCCAGTGTTTGTGCGTATTGGTGCCGGATTAAAACGATGACGAGTGCGAGTCGCTTGTTCAGCTTTAGTTTCATCAATTCGGCGTAATCCAGGGCCTTGGCCTCGTTGATAAACTGCTGGTGTTTAACTGGCGGCAACCCCAAATCCGTGGGCAAAAGTGTTTGCAGGGATGTAAGCCATTCCAGGTATTGGATGTACGCATGGATATTGCGAGGGGTCGGGCGTTTGGGTTCATTTTTCAGCGTGCTCCAACCAAAACCATTCAGTCCTGTGCTAGATCGAAGAATATCGTTGATGCATTGGCGACTTTCAGACTCTAAAAAGCCACACAATTGATCGTAATACCGAGTGTTGACTTCGGCCCTGGCCGCCTGACATATCCGCTCAAGTACACTGAACGCCGGTAACTCGTATCGCTCTTTGACCAAATATTCCAACGTGACATTGATGATATCCGGTAATGCTTCTTTGGTAGTCGCTGCCTCAAGTGCCCAAATCTGTGCCAATTCAGAGGTCTTGGCCGCATCGTAGGCTTTTATATTAAGATGGCGCCGAATCAGCTTTACGTGACGATCCTTCGCGCCCGATGTGTAATAGGTTTGGAGATCCTTCAGTGTCACCCGCGAACGGCACTGATTTTTAATGTGCGTGATGATCACCTTTGGTATTTCACCCAGGTTTACGAACCGGCCCAATCGCTGCGTGATTTTTAGCTGAATCAGGAGCCCCAAAAAGGATGCGCTGGTTCGTTTACAGTGACGCAGTGCAAACTTCTGATCTTCCGGCGTAGGTGTATAGACATCCCCTAACTCATCTTCGGTGATATCAGATTTAATTCGTGGATAAGCTGTCTGATAGATAGCGGCCATCGACTTAAATTTTCTCTGATAGATGCATTATTGTGTAAAAGCATCGCGTTATAGTTATCAGGTTTCTAGTCGTCATTTGGATATGCCTAGATTAGTCGCAAGTGGCTTTCATTGCTTTATTCCTTGTGATGGCCTGCCATTACGTCGCCTGAATTGAGATGCCAAGCATTTTGAACAATCGCAAACAACAGTAATACCAACGCCAACAGCAACAGTTCGGTTTGATACACATTGACCGCATACTGAATTTTGAGACCCATACCAGAAACAGCGGAAGGAAACAAAATGGCGATAAAACTTAAGATGGTCGGCAGCAGCGGGGTACAACACAACAGGGGGCTTACAATCCCGATAACTATGCCGCCCGCCGCTGGTGCCGTTCTGCAATGGGTCTTCTTGCGTATCAGTTGAACCCATAAATTGATGAGAACGCTCTCCAGCGTTGCGAACAAAAACGCAAATAGCGCGATTCTCAGATTAAGATGTGCAAAAGAACGCAAGCCAATATCGGAACCCAGTTCATGCGCTGGCAGGACAACCAAGTGGACGACCAGCACCAGACTAAAGAGGATCGCGGTACGCCGTTTTGAGTGAGAATCCTGAACCGGCGATTGAAATGCATACACTACAAGTGACCAGAGGCGTTTTATAGAGTTTGTAGCGCGCTTCACTATCGCATTCATTCTTCTTTGCCGTTTGTCGCAACTTTGTAAGTTCCCCAGAACATCTCCGGTAACACGCAAACCAGTGGTGTACCGATCAGTAAAAAGAGTCCTAATCCGTTAAAGGTGAGCCATTGTATCCACTGCATCCCAATGCCTAATGCCAACATGGCGGAACCCAGAAAAAATGGCCCGCTGAAAAAACAATGCATTCGCCCACATTGACGCGCATTTCTTAAACAGGCATATCCCATCCAACTTAAAGCGATCGCCCAGATACTGCCGGTCATCCACGGTGCAAGTTGCATCATGCCGGTAATCACTATGAGTATCGCTGGCAATACCCAGGTGAGAATAAATCGGCCTTTATTGGCTACCCAGTCGTGGGGGCCGGTTTCACATTTTTCTGACATCGTATACTCCTTTGTTATGGCGATCAGGCCAGTTGGCGCAGCTCCGACAGCTGTGAATCCAATGCCTGCAAGTAAGCCTGGCGTTCATCAATTTTGGTTTGCAGTTCGCGCATGGCGGCTTCACAGGCTTGCTGGTCGCCTTCGTTGATGGCGTAGAGCAAGGGTTTTATATCCAGGATCAGCAGGCCCGCCGCACGCGCTGCGCGAATGAAGCGCAGCCGGTTTAAAGCGCATTGATTGTATAAACCGAAACCACCCGCGGAATGCTCTGGGCAAAGTACCAAATTTTCCAAGACGTAATTCCTGACGGTATGCACTGTGGTTTGCGCGGCTTTCGCCAGTTGCGAGATCGTCAGGGGAAATTCGAGTGCCTGCCCATCGGCATCCATGAATGCCGCAAAGTCGGGGATCACCTCAAAGTATCGTGACACATCTTTTGACACGGCGGCTTTTGACATGGGTTTGTCTCCGTTCGTTTCAAACACTGCGGCCTGGCCACAACGCTTCAGTCGTTTCGGCATCGGCTGGCCGCGCCAGCCGATAGCCCTGTAATACATCACAGCCAAGCTTCTCTAAAAGTTGTTGTTGAGTGGCCGTCTCAACCCCTTCCGCGACGATGGATAAATTCAGGTTATGGCCAAGGGTGATGACGCTTTCGGTAATGGCGCGATCCTTTGGCTCGGTTGTCATATGCGTGACAAAGGTTTTGTCGATTTTTAGGCGGGTCACTGGGCAGCATTGCAAGCGTGCCAGCGACGAACTCCCGGTACCAAAATCGTCGATGGACAGGCGAATGCCCAGCGCCTGGCAGCGATGCAGGTTTTCGATCAGGATTGGCGTATCCTCCAGGGCCAGTGTTTCGGTTAATTCCAGTTCCAATGCCGGAGCAGGCAGTCCCGTATCACGCAATATCCTGGCAAGGTCTTCGACAAAGTCAGGTTGGTGGATTTGTAAGGCAGAGACGTTGACCGCGATGATACCCTCGGGTAAACCGCGTTGACGCCAATGCATCATCTGTTGACAGGCCGCCCGTAAGACAAACGCGCCCAGTTCCAGAATTAATCCGCTTTGTTCGGCAACGGGAATAAAGGTGTCTGACTGGATCAATCCTTCAGTTGGATGTTGCCAGCGAATGAGCGTTTCAGCGCCTTCCCAGCATTGGTGTTGAACATCCCATAGAGGCTGGTAAAAAGGAACGAATTCACCCTTGTTCAATCCATCCGCCAACGCATTGACCGTTGGGGCTGTCAGTGAATGCGTGGCGGGTGCCGTTCCCATACTGCCCTCTCTTATCCTGCACAACAGGACAGTTCTTTGACATCCTTGTTAAAGGTTTGCGCGCAGAGCTTCAAACCTTCCACCATGGTGAGGTAAGGGAAAAGCTGGTCGGCTAATTCCGTCACCGTCATACGGTTGCGGATGGCTAAAGCCGCACTCTGGATCAGTTCGCCGCCTTCGTGAGCCAGGATCTGCGCGCCTAGCAACAACCCCGTTTCCTTCTCTGTGACCAGTTTGATAAAACCGTCGGTTTCAAAGTTGGCTAACGCACGTGGGACATTTTCCATACCCAGTACGCGGCTGTCGGTCTCAATATCCTGAGCCCTGGCTTGCTCCTCGGTCAGTCCGACGGTAGCCACCTGTGGATCGGTAAAGATCACGGCGGGCATGGTGGACAGATCCAGTTTGGCGTCGCCGCCCGTCATATTGATACCAGCACGGCTACCGGCGGCCGCGGCGACATAGACAAATTGCGGCATGTTAGAGCAGTCACCGGCAGCGTAAATACCAGCAACATTGGTTTCCATGCGTTCGTTAACAACGATTTCGCCCTTTTTGTTGATGGTGACACCCACCGCGTCCAGATTGAGTTGGCTGGTATTGGCGTGTCGCCCGGTGCTTACCAGCAAACGATCACAACTGAGCTCGCCTGCATTAGTGTTCAGGGTGAATTGATTTCCATCGTGGGTCACTTGGGTGGCTTGCGTGTTGTTTAAAACTCGAATGCCTTCTTTTTCAAAACAGCCTGCCAGTTTTTCACCGATTATGGGGTCTTCACTGTAAAGTAGTGAGTGTCTTGCCAACACGGTGACTTCACTGCCCAATCGTCGGTAAGCCTGGGCAATTTCTAGCGCCACGACCGATGAACCAATCACCACCAGGTGCTGCGGCAATTCCTCGGCAAACAGCGCTTCGGTAGAGGTCCAGTAAGGCGTTTCGGCCAGCCCCTCGATGGGAGGAATGGTTGGCGTGGAGCCAGTGGCGATCAGGATTTTATCAGCAAAGATTTCCTGCTCAGTGCCATCATTTTTTCTGACTATCAGGGTGTTTGCATTTTTAAATTGCGCCCAACCTTTAAGTAAACTAAGCGCAGGATTTGTCTCTAGAATATTCTGATACTTTGCAGCGCGCAGCTCTTCGACTCGAGCGGTCTGCTGCTGAGCCAACAAGGCTCGACTCAATTGGGGCGCATGATTTTCCAGTCCGGCAAAGGGATTATTGCGTTGCTGCTGTGCCAATTGAGCGGCGCGGATCAAAATTTTTGAGGGTACGCAGCCGACATTCACGCAACAGCCGCCAATCACATCGGCTCCCTCAATAAGAGTGACCTTGGCACCACCTTCAGCGGCTTTGATAGCACAGGCAAAAGCGCCGGAACCCGTACCGATAATCGCCACATGTTGAGTTCGGTTGCTTTCTGTGTTGCTGGTATTTTCGTTGTCACAGTAGGCGTTCGGTGCTGTGTTTTCCGCTAAGGGGTTTTCTTTTGCGGTATAACCCAGGGCTTCAATCGCTCCAATGAGATCGGTTACGCTGACCCCACCGTTTGTGGTGATCGTTGCGCTGGCGTTTTCATAAGATATTTCAACCTTATTCACGCCTTCGATCGCATCGAGCGCTTCTTTAACGTGAGCGACGCAACTTGGACAGGTCATCCCTTCTATCGATAGTAAGATCATTCGTTTTCCTCAAATAGTAGTCAGGCATTGCGTCGTGTTAAACAGCACAGCTGTCATCATCACAGCGTTTATTCGCGGGTGAAAAAATATCCCAAAGCGATACGGCAACCATCAGGCCTAACGCTGAATAGGTGACATAGCTGCTCCAGCCGTATTGGAAAAACGGATAGAGCGATAACAGCAATAAAATGGGGCCGACCACACCCAGCGCACTACGGTGCCATTGCCGGTGGCTGAACCAGCCAAGTCCGTTGAGTACCAGGGCAATCCAGGCAAACAACGGTAACAGGGTATTAACAAACAAACCTTCCCATTGGCTGAGAAAACCCAACCCGACCGCAGCGCCCAGGCTGGCGATGGCCGGGAAACACATGGCGCATCCCATAGCAGAAACCAGCGCGCCCAATGAGCTAATCTTATCGCCGAAACGGGTCAGTAACTGTATTAGCATTTCCATGCTTTACTCCTTGAGCGTTGATGGATAACCCGCATTAGTGGTGGCTTCGGTCAGTGCTTTTACTGTGGTTTTTTCGTCGTCGAATGTGACAACTGCCAATTTGGTTTCAAAGGTGACTTCAGCTTTACTCACACCCTCAACATTTTTTAAGGCATTTTTGACCGTAAAGGGGCAGGTCACACAGTTCATGGTTGGAACTTCCAAAGTAACTGTTTTCGGCGCAGCAAAAGCGGTCAGGCTGGTCAAGGCTAGCAAAGACAACAAGGCAATTTTCTTCATCATTTTCTCCAGTAACGTATTAAGTCATTAATAAAAGTGAGCGGTAAGAAAGTATTCAGGCAAACCAGACAATCCAATAATTGCTGGTGACTAGCACCAACGCAGTCAGTGCCGTTAACCAAAAGATCACCTGCCGGCGTTTTCGCACTTGAGGAACTGCACAGGCGGTGCCTGGCTCACAGTCCTCAACGGGGCGATAGACCTTCCAGCCTGCGAAGCCAAATAAGGCTAAAACCAGCAGGATAAAAATGGGACGATAAGGTTCTAACAAGGTTAAATTACCAATCCAGGAGCCACTCACGCCTAGCAGCAACAACACGAAAGGACCAGCGCAGCACAGGCCAGCGCCAACAGCCGCGATAACGCCGCCAATAATAGGTAGATTGGATTCTTTCTGTGACACGACTTACTCCTCTGATTTCAGTGTATGGAGCAAGTGTAATCTCCGTACCGATGTACGGAGTCAAACGTTTTTGTGATGCCCGTGTAAAACTAATTAAGGTTGCAGGGAGTCGATAATGGGACAATGTGAGTCATCGTTATTACTCTGACATTGCGTCAATAATGCCTTGAGTGCGCTTTCGAGCCGCTTCAGATCGGCAATTTTTTCCATGACGGCGCTGAGTTTATACTCGGCCAGCTCCTGCACCTGAGCACATGGGCGGTCATTCAAGCTTAGCAGGTTGGCGATCTCTTCCAGGGTAAACCCCAATTCTTGCGCCCGCTTAATGAACCGGATGCGATTAACCGTTTCATCGGGATAATGGCGGTAGCCCAACTCGGGTTTTGGCGGTTGCTCTATTAATCCACGACGCTCATAGAAGCGAACGGTTTCTATATTGATAGCCAGTTCTTTGGCAACTTTACTGATAGTTCTTGTCATGTTCATATCTCTTTTACCCGAACGGTATCTATAAGAACCGCCATTTTCTCCATCAATATATGGGTAGCGTTATTGGAGAGCTGCTGTCCTTCTTCAATGTACTCCCAGACGGTGGCATCGCTCTTCCATCCGCCTTGCTTTTTAATCAACTCAAAATCAACTCGTTCTCGGGCTGCCGATGTAGAGAGGCCGCGCCGGAAGCTATGGCTGCTCAATTCCGGTACAAAATCGAACTGGCAGGCGTTACCCAAAGTCTTGAGTAATTCATTAATGGCACTGGGATTCAACGCTTTAGGCTGAATCTTATCCCACCGGTTAATGGGGCGAAAAACCGGACCTTCATTAATGCCACCCAGTTCTATCCAGTTTTTCATGGCCGTAGCAGGACAGCAGTCTGGTGCACCGAAAGGTAATGCTCGCACTAAGCCGGAGGCTTGTTGATCGGTCTTGGAACTAGACAGCCGGATGAGAAGTCCTTCAGGTTCCCACACCAGATCACCGTAGCGAATGGCCACCAATTCGCTACGGCGAAAGGCACCGAAAAAGCCGGTCAACACCAGCGCGATATCCCTCAGTTTCTTTTTGGTGGTTGGTAGTTGCCGCAAATGATTCACCATTTGGGCGACGTGCTCCAAGCGCAATGCCTTGGCTTTGCGCTTGGGTTGGCCATGGGTACGACGAACGCCTTCCATGGTTTTGCGGACCAACGGATCACTTACTGGATCGATGAGCCCTTGATAATGGTGCCATTGGCTAATAGCGGTCAGGTGCAGATCCAGGGTTCGGGGATTAAGCGATTCGGCTCTGGCCAGCAGGTAACGCACGACAGTATCCCGATCCGAGGGCAGGCGACCACCCCATTTTTCAAATTGTCGAATGGCCGAACGGTAGGCTTTACGTGTGTTGTCGGATGTCGCTGCCTGGAGGTATTGCCGTAGTGGTTCGGGCCCCTGGCGTTCAACCAGGGTCGCATCCTTATTACGTAACGACAAGTTGCTAGCCTGTATTGGCGGTTTGTTGTTCATGAATAGGATTTCCTTCGATGTCGCTCAAAAGGCGGCTATGTACCGGCGTTACAAGTCGAAAATTTACGTCAAGATCAACTAGCCCACGATAAGGATGATTATCAGTGGTTAGTATCATGAATTCAAGCGATCTTGAAACGAACCAATATAATGTTATATTACGTGTTATGTAATATGTTACTAAATAATCCGAGAGGAATCACCATGGCCCGTGCCGGAGTCACTTATCACGATATCGCTAAAGCCGCTGAAGCCATTAAAACGCAAGGCCAGGAACCCACGGTGGATCGGGTGCGCGAACACCTGGGCACCGGCAGCAAAAGCACCATCGCGCCATTGCTCAAGCGTTGGCGGTCAGACAATGGGGAGGCGGCCGATGTCAGTGGGCTGCCGAACGACCTCGTCGAGGTGGTAAAGTCCCTGCATGAGCGGGTACAGCAGATGGCCGACCACCGTATCGAACAAGCTCGCCAGGAATTCGAGACTTTAAAGGAAGAACTCCGCAAAGAGTTGACCCATGCCGACAACACCATGGCGCAACTAACTGCCCGACAACGGGACCTGGAGAACCAGACCGAACGGCTGAGCAAAGAAAAAAGCGAGCAAAGTCGGTCCCTGGAAGACGCGCGTGTCAGCCTGGCCAAGGCCGAGTCCCAGCGGGACGAAGCTGCTGCACGGATTGTTGAATTGAAGGAGAGCGTTGCGGAACTCAAACAAGAAAATAAGGATATCCGCGATCATTTCGAACATTACCAGCAGCGTACTGCCGAAGACCGCCAGCAGGAGCGCGAACAATTCCGTTCAGTTAACCAGGGGCTGAACGATCAGATCCAGGATCTGCAACACCGGCTCGCCCAGGCTGAGTCGAGAGCGTCAGAGCTGTTTGACGCCAATGTGCAGTTACAACGACATGCCGATGAATTAAAACGGGCCAATGGGGCGCTAAATAGCGACGTGAAGGGAAAGATAGAAGATGTCCAGAACCTGAAACACGAGCTTGAAGAAGCCGTGGCAAAGTGCCGGGAATACCAGCATCAAAATGATCATTTGGCGCAAAACATGGCCGTGCTCACCACTCAGAAAGCTGATGTTGATAAGCAAGTGGCCGTCTTATCCCAAACACTGGAGACCACAAAAACCGAATTGAAAACCACCCAGGATAAAGCGGCGCTTCTGATCGACGAGAATAAAGTCATTCTTCAGGAAAAAGCCGTGATCCAAGGTCAATTTAAACAGCTCCAAAGTTCGCTGTAGCCGGATGGATGTATTTTGAGCGCCCGGCAGCTTAATGGTGGAATCGTCGTAGCTCATCAAATTTGTCGGTTCTTCCACTTGAAGCTTCTGTGCTTCTTCACATCAAGGATCTTTTGCCAATGAATCTGCTGTCAATTTTCACAATATTTGTAATTACTGCGGTTGCCGAAATTGTAGGTTGTTATCTGCCGTGGCTGGTACTGAAACAGAACAAGTCGGTATGGTTGTTAATTCCTGCTGCGCTTTCGCTGGCGTTATTTGCGTGGCTGTTGACGCTTCACCCAACGGCGGCAGGTCGCACTTATGCTGCCTATGCGGGCATATATCTGGGCGTTGCTCTCCTCTGGTTGCGTATTGTTGACGGAGTGGCGCTCACCCGTTGGGACATCGCGGGGGCTTTGGTCGCATTGGTAGGGGTTACCATCATCGTTATACAGCCAACGGCCGGTTAGGCAAGGCGCCATAATGTTGAATAATATCAGCCGCTTATGCTCAAAGTGGCTAAATCCAACGCTTTTACCGGCCGGACCTCATTAAGGTGGTACAGGTTGCCGAAAAATTCATCGAAGCCGTGGTTGGTGGGCAGGTGTTCATCCCGGTCACCCAGGTGGTTCTTGCCGAACTGGCCGGTAGCGTAACCCAGGGGCTTGAGCAGGGTGGCGATAGTGGGGTCCTTGTCGGACATGCCTTCTTTCGCCCCCGGCAGGCCCACCTTGGTGAGGCCGGTGCGCAGGGGGTGTTGCCCTGTGATAAAGCCGGCGCGGCCCGCAGTGCAGCTCTGGTCACCGTAGGAGTCGGTGAAGATGATGCCATCGGCAGCGATCTTGTCGATATTGGGTGTTTGGTAACCCATGCGGCCCATATTGTAGGCGCTGATGTTGTAGGGGCCGATATCGTCGCCCCAGATAATCAGGATATTGGGTTTTTCCGCGGCCAGCGCGGCCGGGACAAAGGAGAAGATCAGGCAGAAGAATGCCACTGGAATACTGGTCAGGTTTTTCATTATTTCACCTCGCGTATCTAACCGAATGCGTAAGATAACGCATTCAAACAGAAGCGAAGCCCGTGTTGGCCAAAAGGGCAACATTTTTGTTTCTTCGGTTTGCTTGTAGCTCCATGCCCTATGTAGCATCCGCAATTCGTTGCGGAGCGGGCTCGGGAAGCGAGGCGCGCCGTAGGTGAGCCCCTACACGCTTACTCCACCCCTTTTTCCCGACGGTAGTCGCGGGGTGACTTGCCGGTCCAGCGGCGGAAAGCCCGGGTAAAACTGCTGGTATCGTTAAAGCCCAGCATAAAGCTCATCTCGGTGATGCTCACCCTGGATTGTTCCATATAGTCCAGTGCGAGGGACTTTCGCACCTGGTTCAGCAGGTCCTGGAAGCTGGATTCCCGCGCCGCCAGCTTTTGCTGCAGTGCACTTGGGCTCATGGCCAGTTCGCTGGCCACCTGTTGTTTGGTACAGTTTTCCGACGGTAGTTTCTGCAAGATGACGCGCTTGACCCGGTTGACGATGTCCTCCGCGTCCAGTGCGGAAATATAGCTTTGCAGGATCTTGTCGTGTTCACTGGCAATCTCGCGGTTACCGCCCCGTAGCGGAATGTCCATGACAGCCTGGTCCATGCAGATTTCACAAGTGGTGGTGTCGAATGTCACTGGAACGTGAAAGCTTGTCGTATACAGGTCTTCGTAGCCCTCTGGTCGGGGGCGTGCGAGCGAGACTGAAATAGGCGCAAAATCGGGTAGGTAGATCATCCGAAAAACGCGGATGAGGAATGCGTTCCAGGTGTCGATGGTTTCATAGGCGACACCGTCCGCGATCTCCTCCAGAACCAGGCAGTAACGATCTTCAGACTCATCAATGCGATAAACGCCCTGGTTACTGGCTATGCGGAAATAGTAGACCAGCCTTTCACAAGCATCCCGCAGGCTCGAACTGGCCAACAGGGCATAGCCCAGGGCATGCACGTTGGAGGGGTGCAGGAAGCGCGCTACGGTGAGACCAAATGCGGGGTTTCCGGTGGATTTGACAGACTCACGGAACAGGGTGGCCATCTGGGCCGTGGTATAGCGTTCAAGGGGATCCTGGCTCGGGGTGTCACTCAAGCCTGCCGCCCTGAATACTTCCGAAGCGTCGAAGCCATTTGCTTCCAGCGCCATATGAATCGCCATGGTATAGGACGCGATCGTAGTGGCCGAGGTGGTCTCGCTCATCCTCTTGGAAATTCCTCGTTATCAGTATCTCATCACCGCACACTGCAGGATAACAACTTGAAAAAAAAAGAAAAAGACCTTTTGTTCAGAGCCTGGTTCGGCACAGGGGGAGGTATAACAGGTGGCACGCTCTGACAGTTTTACCGGGTTATTTGTTTTTAGGGCCAAGTAGTGTGTCCGGCTTGGGTTTAGCCTACACAACGAATAACACACCAATCTCCAGAGAGAGGTCTACGTGAGCATCCCCACCCAGAACCACATCATTAACGGAGAGTTTGTTTCTCCTTCTTCCGGCCAGTATTTAGATCTCATTGATCCCGTTATGGGGCAGGTGATCGGCAAGGCCGCCGCCGGTAACAGTGCAGATGTCGATAGGGCTGTGGCAGCGGCAAGCGAGGCATTCAAGAGCTGGAAAAATACCGCTACCAGTGAAAGGGCCAATATCATTGCCCGTATGGCGCTGGTGCTGGGGGCCAATATGGAGGAATTGCTGGGCCTTGAAGCCAAGTGTACCGGGCTGTCGGTGACCCGTCTGCAGGGTTTTGATATCCCCGCAGTGATGCAGTTTGTGCAGATATTCTCGGAGAACCTGGAGAGCTATCCATTCGTCGAGTACCCCCCGGTGCGTGCTGTACCCGAAGCCCACGATGTGAAAATCGTCAAGCAGCCCCTTGGGGTTTGCGGCCTGATTACCGCCTGGAACGGCCCCCTGTTCCTGGCCTTCCTGAAAATGCTGCCGGCGATTGCCGCGGGCAATACTGTGATCATCAAGCCTGCCGAGACTGCGTCTCTGGCGGTAGTTCGGGCAATGGAGCTGATACAGGACCTGCTGCCCCCGGGTGTCGTCAACGTGGTGACTGGGCTTGGGCCGGACGTGGGAGCCGCCCTGTCTTCCCACCCGGGGATTGCCAAGATTTCTTTCACCGGCTCTGGTCGCACCGGTGCCATGATCCAGAAAGAAGCCGCCGATACCATGAAGCGGGTGACCCTGGAACTGGGCGGCAAGGGCCCCGGCGTCGTACTGCCTGATGCGCCGATTGAACTGACGGCCAGGGGGGCGACCTACGGCTTCCTGCTGGGCTCGGGGCAGATCTGCATATCCGGCACCCGTCTGTTTGTTCACGAGTCCATACACGATGAACTGGTGGCGCGCATGGCGGAACTGGCCGGTAAGATGAAGGCCGGCAGCCAGTTCGACCCGGCAACCACCCTGGGCCCCATGGCCTATCGAGCGCACTACGAGCGAGTGCTGGGTTATATCGAATCCGGTAAGGCCGAAGGCGCCCAAGTCGCCTGTGGTGGCGGGCCGCTGTCGGTAGAAGAGTTCCCCGACTCAATGTTCGTACAGCCCACCATCTTCACTGATGTTACCCCCGATATGAAAATCTACAACGAGGAGATCTTTGGCCCGGTGCTATCGGTTATCAAGTACAGCGATGTCGAAGACGCCATCGATATGGCCAACGACAGTTGTTATGGGCTGTCCGCAGGTGTCTGGACCGGTGACCCCATTGCCGCCCAGTCCGTCAGTCACCGCCTGGAAGCGGGCACCGTGTGGGTCAACGATTGGCATGCCATCAGCGGTGATATGTCCTTCGGCGGTATCAAGCAGAGTGGTTACGGACGGGAGATCAATATCGCGTCCATGGAAGGCTACCTGGAAACCAAAAACTATGTGACCAGTTTCGAGACTGACCCGAATGCCAAGGCCATGTATGGCCTGGTGCATCGCAGCGTCTGAGTAAACCGGTCGATCACCCTGAGAGGATAAAAACGATGTCCAGCACTGGCGCATTTCAATACTGGCAGCGGAGCATGATCCACGCGGGTCCCGGCACTGTCATTCGCCTGCCCGGCCTGTTCAGCGGCCTGGGTAGTAAAAACGTTCTCCTGGTCAGTGACCAGGGCCTGAAAGATGTGGGAATTGTCGACAAGGTCGCGGCCCTGTTTGACGAGCAACGCGGTCCTGGCGGAGTTCGCCTGGCGAGCGTGTTTACCGATACCGCACCGGATGCGGAATCCGGTTGTATCGACGAGTGTCTGAAGATGGCGCGGGCTACCGGCGCCGATGGCCTGCTGGCCGTGGGTGGCGGTAGCGTACTCGACTCGGTGAAGTTGGTAAAGCTCGCCATGTACTCCGGGGTAGACAGCGTGGCCCAGTTGTTGAAGTCGCCGGTGAAGATGATGCACTGGCCGGAAGTGCAGTATATGGGCGTACCGCATATCTCGGTGCCCACTACTGCCGGTACCGGCGCTGAAGTGACCAACGGTGCTGTGATTTACAACAAGGATCTGGGCATCAAGCACCTGATCGTAAGCCACTACCTGGAGTCGGATATCGCGGTACTGGATGCGCACATGACCACCGGCCTGCCGCCCATGCTGACCGCCGCCACCGGTATGGACGCCCTGACTCACGCTGTAGAGATTATGGGACATCCGAACACGGGGGATTTCACCCTGGCCCACGCTGAGACCAGCGCGAAGATCATCCTGGAGAACCTGCCCAAAGTGGTAGCCGATGGTTCGAACCTGCTGGCGCGCCAGGCCATGCTCAATGCCAGCGCCATGGCCTGCAGCGCGGTAGTGAACGATTTTGGGGCTGTGCCGGTGCACAATTTTGCTCACGCCTTTGGTGCGGCCTGTCATATCCACCACGGCGAGGCGAACGGTGTACTACTGCCCATCGTGATGGAGGAGTTCGCTGACTTCTACGTGCCGGTTGCCGATCGCCTGAAGGGCGTGTTCGGCGTTGAGGGCGAGGGTCGAGACGCTGTCCTGGCCTGCGCAGCTGCAATCAGCGGCTTGCTCGAAGCGACGGGGCATCCCCGCGACTTCGCCCGCCACGACATCCCTGAATCGAAGCTGCCTGAAATCGCCGCGGCGATCGCCGGCGATCCCATCGCGGCGTTCCTGCCGCTGCCCATGGACCTTATAGAAACGGTGTGCCGCCGGGTCTGCGGCTGGTCATAGGGAAAGGTTGCCATGAGAATGAATTTCAGCACTGTTAGTCAGCGTCTCGCGGATGCCTTCGCAGATCGTGAAGCCCTGGTAAATATCGAGCGCCAGCGGCGCTATACCTTCCGGGAGTATCATCTGCTGACCAATCGCATCGTTAACATGATGCGCCACAAATTGGACCTGCAGCGCGGCGACAACGCGGTGGTGATCCTGGATAACGACAATGCGTCCCTGATTCACTGGTTCACCGCGGTAAAAGCCGGCACGGCCCTGTGTTATACCAATTACCGCGACAGCCTGGACGACCACACCTACCAGGTCGATACGGTCAACGCCAAGGTGGTGTTCATCGAAGCCGACCTGCTAAAAAGCCACTACGAGATGCTGCGCGAGCGCCAGGTCACCATTGTGGCGATGGATACGCCGGAAAAAGAGTACTCTGGCGTGCACCTGTTCTGGGAGTTGCTGGAGCAGGTGGACGACAGCAACCCCAACGTGGTGATCGACGACCGCGAGGACGTGGTGATCATGCGCTTCACTGGCGGCACCACCGGTCGCGGCAAGTGCGCCATGTATTCTGCCGACACCTGGCTGGCCTGCCGGGATTCCTACTGGGCCCTGCCTGATCCCGCCTGGAGCCCGGAAACCCGCTTTATTCACCTGGCGCCTATCACCCACGGCAGCGGCATGATGTTCGGCCCGACCCTGTTTAAGGGTGGCTGTACCGTGACCATGAATGTGCCTGACCTGGAAGCCTGGTGCGACAATATCGCCGCCGAGCGCATCACCAACGGCTTCGCCGTGCCGACCCTGTTATACCGCCTGTTGGATATGAATGAAGAAGGGCGGGCGCGCCTGGCAACCATGGAGAACATGTTCTACGGGGCCGCTCCCATGAGCCCCAGCAAGCTGGCGGAGTTACAGCAAGCATTCGGCAATAATTTCATCCAGGTTTACGGCTCCACTGAGCACTTCGGTGTGGCGATGTCCATGAGTAAGACCGACCATTTGGTGGGTGAGGACGGCGACGAATCGCACCTGGCCTCCGCTGGACGCCCGGCGCCGTTTACCGAACTGGAGATCATGGACGACGACGGCAACCCCGTTCCGCGGGGAGAGTCCGGTGAAATCTGGTTGCGCTCCCGCGCCATTGTATCGGGCTACTTCGGCGATCCGGAGCAGACCGCTTCCGAGTTTCAGGACGGCTTCTGGAAATCCGGGGATATAGGCCGCATCGATGAGCGCGGTTTTTTCCACATCGTCGATCGCAAGAAGGACATGATCATCAGCGGCGGTTTCAATGTCTACGCCAACGAGGTGGAGTCTGCCCTCAACAGCCACCCGGCAGTACTGATGTCTGCGGTGGTAGGTGTTCCGCACGAGGAGTGGGGTGAGGCAGTGCACGCGGAGGTCATGCTGAAAGAAGGGGCATCGGCCAATCCCGCTGAGCTGATCGAGCACGTGCGCAACGAATTGGGTGGTTACAAGACCCCCAAGACCATCGATATCGTCTCAGAGATCCCCATGAGTGTGGTGGGCAAGGTACTGCGTCGCAATGTCCGGGAAAAATACTGGGGCGAGGCCGGCCGCAAGGTCGGGTAAGTTAGCCTATGAGTGAGCTCAAGCAATTATCAGGGCAGGATGCGTCCTTCATCTACCTGGATACGGACCGCGCCAGCACCGGCGGTACCATGATCTATGTGTATGACCAGTCGACTATTCCGGGTGGCGGTCATCTGCGTTTCAAGGAAATCCTGGAGCATATTGAGTCGCGAACCTCTACCTCGCCCATATTCCGCCAGAAGCTGAAGCAGGTGCCCCTGGCTCTGGACTATCCCTACTGGGTGGAAGATGAGAACTTCCGTATTGAGAACCACGTATTCCACGTGGCCCTGCCCAAGCCTGGCGACTGGCGCCAGTTCTGTATCCTGGCCTCGCGGCTGACCAAGCCCCACTTCGACATGAATCGCCCCCTGTGGGAGATGTATGTGGTGGAGGGGCTGGACAATGTCGACTGGTTGCCCAACGGCAGTTTTGCCATTCTCACCCGTATGCACCACGCGGCGGTGGATGGTACCGCAGCAGCGCAGATGACCTGGGCCTTGCACGATCTGGACGCCAGGGGAAAGAAGCCGGGAGCCGGTGGTGAGCATGTCACCAGTCACATCCGCACCCCCAGCCACGTGGAGATGGCCACCCGGGCGTGGTGGAACAATGCCAGTTCGCCGATGCGACTGGCCCGGCCACTGTCGAATTTGCTGCCAAAGGCCGGGAGAAAACTGCTCAAGGTAGTGGAGCAGAGGGCGGTGCATCCCTTTGAAGAACATTCCTCGGGAAGCAAAGTGCCCACAACCCGGTTCGACGGGCGGGTTTCTCCTTTCCGGATTTTTTGCACTGCGCGCTTCAATCTGGACGAACTAAAGGGGATGCGCCAGGCCGTAGCCGACAGTACCATCAACGATGTGGTTGTGACCATCGTTGCAGGCGCTCTGCGCCGCTACCTGGACCACCACGGTGAACTGCCCGGGGAGACAATGGTGGCGATGATGCCGGTGAATACGCGCCCTGGGCCAGACGCGGAACCCGGTGCAAACAATATCACCTTTATGGGCGCCGCCATCGGCACCGACATAGTCGACCCGAAAGAGCGCCTGGCATTTGTGCAGGAGAATACAGCCCGATCCAAGAGCATCGTGGACGCCATCGGCGCCAACGATCTGACGGATATCAACAAACATATCCCCGCATCGCTGCTGGCGGCCACGGGCAAACTGATCGCACGGATTGGACTGGATGCCGGTGGCACCGGTAAGCGCCTGTTCAATGTCGCTGTTTCCAACGTGCCTGGCCCCAACGTGCCCCTTTACCTCAAGGGCGCCCGGATGCGGTACTGGTCGATTGTTGCACCGTGTACCGATGGCATGGGCTTGACTGTCGCTGTCACCAGTTACGACGGCGAAATCTGTATCAGTCCTACGGCCTGCCGCGAGATCGTGCCCGACCCGGAATTCCTGACCGAATGTATTGAGCAGAGTTACGCGGATTTGCTGGCAGCGAACGTTACGCCACCTAAACGACGCCCAGCGAAGGAGGTGGCAGCTAGAAAAGCTCCCCGCAAGAAAGCAGCGCGAAGAAAGGCAACCGGCAAAAAAACTGCTTGATGTACTTTTCAGGCAATAATTTTAATTGTTAGGGCAAGTACTCTGCCCCCTGATAGCGTGTTATTGGCAGGCAAATTTTCCACCAAAAGTGGGGCGTTGCGAATATTTGCAGATCGCTCCTATAACTACGCAAAGAGAGGATATCCATGAACATTTCTGTCAAAACCAAACCACTGGCACTGGCAGTAGCTGTGTCACAGGTACTGCTTTACCAGTCGGTGCCCGCCCAGGCACAGAGCCTGGAAGAAGTGGTAATTACAGCCCGTAAGCGGACTGAGACCCTGATGGATGCTCCAGTGGCTGTCACCGCTTTGTCCGGGCAGGCCATGGAGTCCCAGGGTATCTCCAATATGGAGCAGCTTTCCGGCAAGGTGCCCGGCCTGCAGATTGGCCGCGGTGCCCAGACAACCAACATCCGTATTCGCGGTGTCGGCTCCGGTATCAACAAGGGCTTCGAGCAATCCGCAGGCATGTACATCGATGGCATCTACCAGTCCCGTAGCCGCCAGTTCACTCAGTCCCTGGTTGACCTGCAGCAAGTGGAAGTTCTGCGCGGTCCCCAGGGTGTCCTGTTCGGGAAGAACACCGTGGCCGGGGCTATCAAGGTGGAAACAGCCAATCCGGTCGTCGGCGATGAGTTCAACGGTTCGATCAAGGCCGCGTTTGAGCCTGAGCAGTCCACCACGCGCTTCACTGGAATCGTGTCCGGCAGCCTGAGTGACAGCGTTGCGGCGCGTCTCGTGCTGCGCCAGGAGGATTCCGACGGCTACATGGACAATAAGTTCCGAGATACCGATGAGCAGGAAGAAACCAACAAGATGGCCCGCCTGACCCTGGCCTGGGATGCTGCTGACAACCTGTCGATTGTCGCCAAGGCGTCACACGTCGACATGGAGAGCACCGGTAAGGAAGTGACAATCTATACCATCGATGATCGTCTTCCTCCCGCCAGCACACTGGCGCTCTCTGCAGCCCTGACCGGCGGTGAATTCAGAGCCTCTGACGCTCCCGGTGGCGACGACTATGAAAGTTGGGTGGGCAACCTGCAATGGGGTCGTGGAGACACTGAAGACACCCAGGCAACCAGTTTTTCGGTCAAGGTGGACTGGAATATCGGTGATTACACCCTCACGTCCCTGACCGGGATTTCCCAGTTTGAGTTCGAACAGTACCACGATTTGGACTTCCTGCCTCCCAACTTCATCGAGAATATCGACCAGGAAAAGCTGAACATGTTCAGCCAGGAAATCCGTGTTGCTACAAACTGGGATGGCCGGTTTAACTTTATCGCGGGTGTTTACTACGAGGACCAGGAGCTGGAATTGGACGAAGGTACTCACATCGATGGCACATTTGGCGGGCTAGTCCCCACCATTTTCGTGACACCGTTTGGTGAGACAGACACATCGTCCGGTCTGACCGATTTCGACCAGGACACCACGACAATGGCAATTTTCGGTGAAGTCACTTTCGACATCACCGATACCCTGAGCCTCGATCTTGGCGGGCGTTACTCGGAAGATGAGAAGGAAATGACCAAGCTGGTTACCATCGGCCAGGGCGCACCAGGGCAAGTAAACGATATAGTGACTCCTGACATTACTGCCGGGTCCGCAGATCTTATTGAATACCTGACCAATGTCATGGTGGCTACTGGCGATGCCGGTGCGACAGCTGCGGCCGCGGCACATGCCGGCAGCCTGGATCGATACGCTGCCTATTTTGAAGACGAGCGTGATGAAAGTCATTTTGACCCCTCTGCTCGCCTGCGCTGGGAATACAGTGACACCGGAATGGCATACCTTTCGTATTCGGAAGGTTACAAGTCTGGCGGCTTCAATTTCAGCCCGGATACAGCGAATCCCGATGGCTCGTCTCGACCCGGTCACGAGTTTGAAGACGAAGCCGTGACTGCCTGGGAGTTGGGTGTAAAACAGGACTTTATGGATGGCCGGGCGCGAGTCGCCACAGCGATTTTCAGGTCTGAACTGGAAGACCTGCAGGTTACCTCCTGGGGCGGCACAAGTTTCGTCGTGGGTAATGCGGCGGAGTTGACCGTCCAGGGTGTGGAGATCGAGGCGCAGTTTGCCGCTACCGATTCCCTGGAAATTGGCGGCAGCTACGCCTATCTGGACCATGAGTTTGACTCCTACCCCGGCGCCGGTTGTTCCGTTATCGAGACAGGCCTGGGTACCTGCCCGAACTCCGCTGGCGCAGGCACCAAGGACCTGGCCGGCGAGCGCGGCGCCTTTGCACCGGAGCACAGCGCATCGCTCTATGCTGATTACACCTATGCCTTCGATACTGTGGAGCTGAACATTCACGTCGACGTCAACTACAAGGATGAGTTTTACCTCGACGGTGACCTCGACGAAAACGCGCTGCAGGATTCCTACACCAAGATCGATGCAAGCATCGGCCTGATGTCCCTGGACGGTACCTGGGAAGTTGTCCTTTACGGCCGTAACCTGACTGACGAGACCACTTATACCGCCTCGGTTGACGCGCCGTTGAGCCCGGGTGTGTATGCAGGCTATGTTGAAGAGCCCCGCGTTTACGGACTGTCGCTCGGCTATAACTTTTAAGTCCTTTCCGGCGCCTGCTGCCGAGGCAGCAGGTGCCGTTTTTTTCTCACCACCAATTCGCCCGAATCGACTCACAAATCTCCCGTCAACAACTATCATCCAGACAACTATTTAAGCTCTGATGACAAGGGGCCGGCAGCCCCGAGCGCTTATAGTATTCCGAGAGTGCAGGAGTGATGCCCGGCGTGGGTTTCCGCGAACAATGACGGCCCATAAACGGGCCAGTATCAGGAGTTTTCCAATGAGTGACGCTGCCCTTTTGTACGAAAACAGGGATGGAGTGGCCTGGTTGACCATGAATCGTCCCGATGCCATGAACTCCATCAGCCTGGATATGATTGCCCTGTACGAGCAGTACATGGAACAGATCCTGACTGATGACGCTATCAAGGTGGTGGTTATCACCGGCATGGGCAGAGCCTTCTGCGCCGGCGCTGACCTCAAGCAGGTGCAGGACAGCCTCAATGTGCCCCCGGGTGAGCCGGATTTCCTCGATCGCCTGTGCGACAACGTGTTGAACCCACTGCGTGACTTCCCCAAGCCTGTTATCGCTGCCCTCAACGGCATCACCATGGCCGGAGGCCTGGAAACTGCCATGTGCGCCGACCTTGTAGTGGCCGCAGAGAGCGCCCAGATCGGCGATGCACACGCCAACTTCGGGGTGTACCCGGGGGCGGGCGGTGCCGCGGTACTGCCGCGTATCGTGCCCCACAATGTCGCCAAGTACCTGTTGTTTACCGGCAATACCCTGTCAGCCCAGGAAATGAAAACCTACGGCTTCGTCAACGAGGTGGTGGCCGATGAAAATTTGCAGGAGGCCGCTCAGGCACTGGCCCTGCACATCGCCGCCAAGAGTCCCATCGCCCTGCGCCGGATGAAGTCGGTGGCCAACGCCGCCGCCGACAAGACCCGCGACGATGCCCTGTTGCACGAGATGTACGAGTTCCGCAAACACCAGCGCTCCTGGGATATGCAGGAAGGCCTGGCTGCTTTTGCCGAGAAACGCAAGCCTGAGTTCCAGGGTCGTTGAGCGCGAACGCTAAGACAAGAATCAGACACAGAGGTAGAGTGAAATGACAGATATTCTTATCGCCGGAGTTGGCATGACCAAATTCGGTCGCCACATGGACAAGAGCTACAAGGACCTGACCGCCGAGGCGGTGCAGATGGCCCTGGGCGACGCCGGAGCCGACAAGAACGAGGTAGGCGAGGCCTTTTTCGCTTCCTGCGTGATCGGCTTCCTGCAGGACCAGCACATGGTGCCCGGCCAGGTAGCCCTGCGCTCCATGGGTTTTGAGGGCATTCCCATTTTTAACGTGGAGGGCGCCTGCGCTTCCGCCACCTCGGGCCTGTACCTGGCGGCCCAGGCCATCCGCGCCGGCAGCTGTGATGTCGCTATCGCGGTGGGTACGGAGAAAATGTTCACCCATGACAAGGCAAAAATGTTCGCCGCATTTGATTCTGCCTGGGATGTGACCACGGTTGATTCAAACCAGGAGTACCTGCTGAAAATGGGGGAGGGCATAACCCCCCCGGAAGGCTCCCAATCAGGCAAGCCCTACAGCATGTTCATGGATGTGTACGCTGCCTTCTGCCGCCAGCACATGAAGACCTTCGGCACCACCCAGGAGCAGATCGCTGCGGTTTGTGCCAAAAACCACACCCATTCTGTACACAATCCCCTGGCCCAGTACCAGATTCCCTACACCGTGGAAGAGGTACTGGCCGCTCCCCCGATTACCTACCCCCTGACCCTGCCCATGTGCGCGCCCATTTCTGATGGCTCTGCTGCGGCAGTGTTATGCAACGCCGAGGGTCTGAAGCGGCTCAAGGGCGACGCCTCCCGGGCGGTCAGGTTGCTCAGCAGCGTATTCCGCTCCGGAACCAGTCGCGCGGCCGAGGACTACGAACAACACATTACCGCCCTGGCCGCGAAAGAGGCCTACGAAAAGGCTGGCGTGTCACCGCAGGATGTCAGCGTGGTTGAAGTACACGACGCCACCGCTATGGGCGAAATTATCCAGGTGGAAAACCTGCAACTGGTGCCCTGGGGCGAGGGCGGCCCCGCCGCCGAGCGCGGTGACTTCACCATCGGCGGCCGGGTGCCGGTCAATCCCTCCGGTGGCCTGGAGTCCAAGGGGCATCCCATTGGTGCCACCGGCCTCGGCCAGATTTTTGAGCTGGTGACCCAACTGCGGGGCGAAGCCGGCGCGCGGCAGGTTGAAGGTGCGCGGATCGCGGTACAGGAAAACGGTGGTGGCCTGGTCGGCCTGGAAGAGGCTACAGCCGCAGTAAGCATACTCTCGAAGCAGTAAAGGAGAATTAACGATGAATTTCCAACGCAGTGAAGAACAGCAGATGATTATCGAGAATCTGCGCAAATACCTGGACTCGGAGATCGAGCCGGCCTTTCGCGAGCACGGCGAGGGCTTCATACCGCGGGAGAAAATGCAGGAGTGGACCCAGGGGCTGACCGAGTTCGGCTTGATCAAGGCGCCATTCGGTGAGGAGTGGGGCGGCTTTGGCATGGACTGGCTCACCCACCTGATGGTATTTGAGGAGATCGCCTACACCTCTCTGGATATCGCCATCCCCGGTTTTATCAACGCGGTCAATGCCGAGCTGTTAAGACAGCTGGCGCCCGAGGCCATCAAGGAGAATTACCTCGCGGACATCATCAACTGCGACAAGTTCATCGCCATGGGTATCTCTGAGCCGGACGTGGGTTCAGACGTGTCTGCAGTCAAGACGCGTGCGGTGCTCGATGGCGACCACTGGGTGATCAATGGCGAAAAGACCTGGATTACGAATGGCGAGTACTCAGACGTGTTCATCTGTACCTGTCGCACCGGTGAGAACGAGATCAGCCATATACTGATCGACCGTGAGGAGCATGGCTACGAGACGGTGGGAATTCCCAAGATGGCGTTGAACGGTCAGTCCACTTCGCAGGTTTTCATGTCTGATGTGCGGGTGCCGGTGGAGAACGTGGTGGGTGGCCGCGGTACCGGGCTCAAAAATACCCTGAAGATATTCGAATACGCTCGCTGCCACATGGCAATGTGGGGAATTGGCGTGGCGCGTCGCGCCATGGACGAGGCCATCAAGTACGCCCAGGAGCGCAAGCAGCACGGCAAGTTGATTGGCGGTCACCAGCTGATCGCCGACAAGCTCGCCACCATGGCCACCCAGATCGATGCCGCCCGGCTGCTGACCTACCGGGCCATGGATATGGTGATGCGCGGCGAGCGCGCGGACAAGGAGTGCGCCATGGCCAAGTGGTACGGCACCGAAATCGCGGTGACCGCGACGCGCGACGCGCTGGAAATTCACGGTGGTAACGGTGTGACCAAGGAATTCATCGTTGAGCGCCTGGCGCGGGAGGCTATTGTCGCGCCGATCCCCGATGGCACTACCGAAATCCAGAAGCTGTTAATCAGCCGGGCCCTGACCGGTTTGAATGCGTTCAGTTAAGTAAGGGAATTTGGAGGTTTTTGTGAAGCTGAAAAATAGAGTTTTGGTAATCACCGGCGGCGCCTCGGGTCTGGGCCAGGCCACCGCGCGTTATATGGTGAGCGAGAAGGGTGCAAAGGTTGCACTTCTGGACCTGAATGAGGCAGCCGGCACAGCGACAGTAGAAGAATTGGGCGAGGAAAATGCCATTTTCTGCCAGACCGATGTGACCTCCGAGGAGAGCATAGATGTCGCTATCGCAGCGATCATGGACAAGTTCGGCGCGATCCATATGAATGTTAACGCCGCTGGTATCCCGCTGCCCTGCAAGATCCTCGACCGGGAAGGCAAGGCCAGCAGCCTGGCAAAGTACGCTACGGTGATCAACGTAAACCTGATGGGCGTGTTTAACGTGATGGCCAAGTGCGCCGAGCAGATGGCCAGGAACGAGCCGGACGAGAACGGTGAGCGCGGTGTGATTGTGAACGTATCTTCCGGCGCAGCCTTTGAAGGCCAGATCGGCCAGAGCGCCTACAGTGGGTCCAAGGCGGGCGTGAATGGCATGAATATTCCCGCTGCCCGCGAACTCGGCCCCCTGGGTATCCGGGTGAATTCAATTGCCCCGGGACTGTTTGGAACACCTCTGGTGAAGGGGCTGGACCAGAAAGTGCAGGACTCACTGATCGCGATGTGCGAGGCGCCCAAGCGCATGGGCGAGGTGGATGAGTTCGCCCACGCCTGCGCCTTCCTAGCGGAGAATGGCTATATGAATGGCCGGGTCCTGCGCCTGGATGCTGCCACGGTGATGCAGGCCAGGTAGGCCATACAACCAACGCCTTGAGGAGAGAGACGTGGGACCGCTAGCCGGAATCAAAGTTTTAGAAATCGCCGGTATCGGGCCCTGCCCGATCGCCGGTATGATGCTGGCCGATCTGGGGGCGGAAGTCATCCTGGTTGAACGCGCAGCCGCTAACAAAAACGCGGCTGAGGTGGGTCAGAACGGCTTTTTCAACCGAGGCAAACAATCCATAGCTCTGGACCTGAAAGACCCGAAAGCGGTGGAAAGTGTGTTGCAGTTGGCGGAGCAGTCCGACGTGCTGATCGAGGGCTTTCGCCCCGGTGTAATGGAGCGGCTGGGGCTGGGGCCAGAGGTCGTGCATCAGCGAAAGGCCTCCCTGGTCTATGGTCGGATGACCGGCTGGGGGCAGGATGGCCCCCTGTCGCATGCGGCTGGACACGACCTGAATTACCTCGCCATCTCGGGGATTCTCCACTACGGCGGCCTGCCGGGCGATGCGCCTTATCCCACGCCCACAGTGCTGGGTGACATCGGTTCCGGTTCGAATATGTTGGTATTGGGCATCCTGGCAGCGCTGCTGCACGCGCAGCGCACCGGCGAGGGGCAGGTAATCGACGCAGCCATCTGCGACGGTGCCATCTATAACCAGACCCTGATCGCGGGCCTGCGAGGGGAGGGCGCAATCAGCGAGACCCCCAGTGAAACGTTCTTCGGCGGGGCATCACCCTGGTGCAACAGCTACCCCTGTTCGGACGGTCGCTACATTACGGTACAGGCCCTTGAACCCAATTTTTACCGAGAATTGATTGCCCTGTGCGGGTTTGAAGACGATCCTGACTTCGCCCGCCAGCACGACAAGAAGACCTGGCCTGCCGCCCGAGAAAAAATGGCGGTCCTGTTTGCCAGTAAACCCAGGTCACACTGGTGCGAATTGCTGTCGGGCACCGATGCCTGTTTCGCACCAGTACTGTCGCTGCCGGAAGCGGCGGAAGACGAGCACATCAGGGCACGCGAGTGCTTTGTTGCGGGTGAAGGCCTGTTGCAGCCAGCTCCTGCGCCGAAATTCAGTGCGACCCAGCAGGAGGTCGGTGATGTTCCGCGTTCCGGCGAACACACAGAGAGGATTCTGCGATCCCTTGGTAAGGCCGGCTGAATGTGCAGTGCTTATAAGGCTCCCAGAACATAAGCGGACGTGATTCTCCGCTCAGTGGGTT
>CERO01037558.1_pt1 | contig 28145 bp, 22 predicted proteins | sample 530851 | NCBI WGS metagenome assembly CERO01 (sample SAMEA2621033, study PRJEB7988) | marine metagenome | biome: marine biome (ENVO:00000447); feature: surface water layer (ENVO:00002042); material: "saline water (ENVO:00002010), including plankton (ENVO:xxxxxxxx)" | depth 5 m
GATTCCGAAAGCGGATTTGCCTAAGCCTGAGCGTTCAATTAGTCAATCTTTACAAAGAACAAAAAAACCTAAAGCAGAAGCCGATGAACCAATACCCGCCGAATTTTCGTTCCCCGAATCGACTAAAGAACGACCCGGCGGGCGTTTGAAAGGCAGAAACGAAGCGCAAACACGTTTGACGGATAATGCAGAACAGGCCTTAGCCAATTCTCCTAATAATCGCGTTCCCATATTAGACATTCAAGGAAATCCTGTGAAAATAGAAAAAAAAACAGGTTGGTATGTTACTGAAGTTCGCCCGTATTCAACAACACCTGATGAAAAGAGAGTATTCGCATTTCACGAATCTGATCCTGACGTAAAAGTGCCATTGGGTGACTTAAAATTACCAAAAAAGGCATTAGGTCAATTCTATTCTCCTGAAACTACTTACAGACCACTTACCGATACTATTGAATCATATAGTAAAAGACTTGCACGACTAAAAAATAAGTCAACACCTACTCCTTTGTTTTTTCCAATGCCTGAATCTGTTGCAATAAATAGAAAAACAGGAGAGCAAATTAAATCAAACGATGAGTCAATAAACGATATATGGACAGTTGTAAAAGACCCATTCGCAAATCCTTTTGATAAAAAAAACGCATTCCAATTAAACGATATGAAACCAAAAACACCCATTGCAGATACTCCAATTGTAAAACAAGAACCTATTATTGAGCCTCAAAAACCAAAAGACCTTGATGGATTTAATTTGAATAGTGGCGATGATTTATCTTTGTTGCCGGCTTCTGCATTAACTAAATCCTCCCAAATGGAGGTCGATACAAGCCTACTGCCGAAGGGGTGGGCTAATTGAGCGACGCTATGCTAGAATTAACTAGCAAAGTTGATTTTGAAATGGGTAGGCGAGATTTCCGTTTTTTCTTTGAAGATATTTGCGGCTTTCAATTAGCCGATTTTCACAAAGAATGGTATGAAACCTCAGAAAAAAATAAGAAAATTTGCGTAATTGCTAGTCGTGATCACGGAAAATCTGTATTCTTTAGATGTTATTTGTTATGGAAAATGGCTTACAATCCCGGCACAGAAGTTTTGTTTTTCAGTCACAGTCAGCATCAGTCTATCGACCATATGGGCAAAATGGATGAATTGATAATGACTACACCGGCTTTGAAGCACCTAAAGCCGAAAAGAGGTTGGGCAAAGCAATTATTCCGTATGTCTAACAAATCATCTATTCGTGCTATGTCCGTTGGTAAAGCGGTTCGTGGGGCGCACCCTGATATTGTAGTGCTTGATGATATTCTTTCTAGTGAAGCGCAAACACAATTGAAATCTATCTCAACGTGGTTCTATACGGCTCTTTTGCCGGTTCTTCACCACACGGCGCAGTTGTGTATTGTAGGAACTCCGTTTTCCTATACTGATTTGTATTCCGAATTAAAAAAATTAGACGGGTATGCAGTAAAAGAATATCCGGCAATCGATGAGCCGACCGGAGAACCACTTTGGCCGGAGAGGTGGTCGTTAGAAGCCCTTAATCAAAGGAGAAGTGAAATGACTTCAATAGCATTTACGAGAGAATATTTGTGTAAGCCAATTGCTAGTGAAGCGAGTTTATTCCCCGAAGAAATGTTGGAAAACGCAAAAGACGATACTATGGCTTTGTCTTACTATCCTGACCCTGATGGAGAGTATAATTACTACATAGGTTGGGATCCGGCTATCAGTCCCGATAGAAGCGCAGACTATACTTGTATGATGGTTATTGCAATGGATGAAAATAGAAAGAAGCACGTTGTCCATGTTCATCACGAAAAAGGTATGGATTTCAATTCGCAAATAGATAAAATCATTGAATTGAATGCTAGGTTTAATCCTGTTATTATTGAGTTAGAAACAAATAACTTCGCTATGGCTTTTAATCAAGTGTTGCAAGAAATAAGCGATTTGCCGATAAAACCATTCAATATGAATAGAATGAAGAAGGAGGCTTTGATTCACACTTTACAACTTCATTTTGAGCAAAACCATTTATCCATTCCATACAAAGAAGAAGGTTCGACTCGTAGGCACATGAATACCTTACTAAACGAATTATCCTTATTTACTATGCTTGATAACGGCAGAATGGAAAGTCTAGGTGGGCATGATGATATGGTGATTGCATTAGCGTTATCTGTTCAAGCCACTAAGGAATACCGAGAAAACATAGTTATCCTTGATAGTAATGTATGGCAAAGTAGGCCAGGTGTAACGGATGTCTGACGTTGAATATATACACCTAATGCCTACCGTCGATACGTTAGCAGATGCTTTATTGAAGATTGGAGTTGATGCAATTGAGGAAGAATCACTAAACGCAGAACAAAATGCAGCCGAAGCGAAATTGCGTGAAATAGAAGAACGGAGAAGAAATATGACGGAAAAGCCGAATGAAGAAATGGCAAATCCTAACGAGCATCGCCGTGAGGCTCAGATAGAGGGAATGGATAATCCCCAATCAGACACGCCTGAACAACCGGGCGCGGAGTTAGATCCAATTCCTATTACTAGAACGTGGTTTTCCGAAAATTATGGTATGACGGGCAGACAAATGTCTGATTTGTTGATTAAAGCAAATGACCTCAAAACATTAGATGCTATTCAACCATTATTAAAAATGGAAAAAAAAGCCATTTTAGATAGTTTTGTAGGTGTATCTCCTAATTTAGTTGATGAGTTGCCTTTGACCGATTTAGATTATGATTCGCTAAATCTTTATTCCGATAGATTAGATTTGCCGTTTAGACGTTTTGTGAAATCATGGACTTCTTCAGATGATGCCGGAAAAGAGGATGCTGAGAAGACGTGGCGTTCAACCATAGATAAGTCAAGTCGTTTATCTCAAAGAGAGCAGAATATCTTGACTAAATGTATGGGCATTCTAATAGAAAGAGGCGCATTGAACGCACAGACTCTAAGGAGTTATGGCGTAAGTGCGAGTGCTGCTGAAATTTCATCTTTAATCAAATCTCATGGGTTTTTATTCGACATAATATCTGTGGGCCAATTTAGTAAATCTGTGGGCAGGGGTTTGTTTTACGATGTAAAACGGCATCATATTTTGTTAAAGGATGCAGACCAATTTTTAGCCGGCTTGATTGATAATGGCGGTCAAGTCAAGTTGGATTCAAGATTAATACCTAGAATTGATATCAAATTTAACGCCCCTAATGCCCCGTGGTATGTTGATACGCTGAAAGAGGAATTAGGCGTTGAAAATATATCTGCTAGTGGCCGAGGTATTGTAATCGAAGGCGATGTTGCGGTAAAGAAGGCATTGGATATTTCTTTACCTTACATATCTGATAATGAAGAATGCGCCCTTATTGCTAAGGCATTAGAAGGTGATCGTGACGCTTTAATCGTATTTGCACACGATAGATTAGCGACACCTGCTGAAAAAACCGAGATTCTTAAGCAAAATAACATATCATATTCTGATTTTTTGAGCATAAAGAAGGAGGTATCCATAAATGGATGATAAGAAAATGAATCGAGTTTTTGCCGCAGTTGGTATGGAAATGGAGAGGCATAGCACCCCATTACCTTCTATGCCTTTATTCACCGCAGGTATTCAAGAGCCGCCTTTGCTGCAAGGAATTACAATACCTGCTTTGTATGCTGCTGCTTATGAGTGCATGGTTTTGCGCTCAATTCTTCAACATCTATCAGTTGAAACATTCCGAAAGGGTTGGCAATGGAAGCCTAAATTCGTATCTGTTTGCACCCAATGTTCTCAAAAATTCCAACAGGAACATGAAACGTGCCCAACGTGTGAAGGTGAAACACGAAGGGCGGATAGAAACCAAATAGAATATGCAGAAGAAGTAATTGGCGGCTTTAACCGGATGACTCAGAATTTCATAGAAGTTATGCGAGAAGTGGAAATGGACTTGAATATCGTTGATGATGCTTATTTGATTCTAACAAAAGAATATTTCATTGACCCTAAATCCAAACAACCTATGTTTTATCGTATCAAAGAAGTATCCCGTGCAGATCCAATTTTTATGCGTATTTTAGCAGATAAGAGAGGCGTTAGAGGCGGTTCTCAATACACTAGCATAGTTGATAGGTCTTTTAGGTCATCGGATAAAGATGCTAAATGCCCGAAAACGGGTATGCCCGTAGTGCCTATCCATTACATGAATTTAGCCGGTGTAGGTAACGGTCAAGTGTATATTGAAGGCGAGGTAATCCATATTTCTAAGTGGTCGCCATCTAAATTGTATGGCCGTAGTCCTATTGCTACTATGTGGCGGCAGGTGAATACGCTCATTGCTATGGATAACTACGTTTATTCCGCATATCAAAAGAGAAGAATGCCGAGAGGTGTAATGGTTATCAAATCCTCAAACATGGAAACAGTTGAAAGAACGGCTCGTAATATTCAAGAACATTTGGAACGCGATCCTAACTACGTTCCTACTATTGGGGTTGAAACTGAAACCGGGCGTGGTGGGTTAGAGTATGTCCGTATGATGGATACTCTTGAAGAATTACAATACATTCCAATAAAAGACGATATCCGGCAAAGAATATCGGCTTTTTATGGCGTATCTAACGTATTTATGAATGATGTAAGCGGCGGCGGATTAAGCAACGAAGGTATGCAAATTGTTGTAAGCAATAGGTCTGTATCTTATTCTCAGTCTATTTACAACCGTTTGTTATTTCCTCTCCTTCTTTCTTCGTTTGGAATTGATGAGTGGGAGATTACACTAAACCCACACGAAGAAGAAGATGAAATCATGCAATTACGACGAGATGAAATGGCTATCCGTAATATGATGCAAATGAAGCAATCAGGATACAATGCACATCTAAGAGATTCAACAGATGATAAATACCTAGTCTTTGAGTATAGCGAACCTAGCCCCGAAGAAATAGCGGCGGCTCAAGAGGCTCAAGCGGCTCAACAACAAGGCGGCGGTAGCGGCGAACCTGTGCAAAAAGGCGGTAGCCTAAATGCGGCTTTAATTACAACAAATGGAACGGAATTGCCGCCTATTTCTCATTTAGGCCAACCCCAAAGAAAGTCCGGCGGCGAAAGCCCCGAACACATCAAAAGGAATGAAGGCGGGGCTTCTCGTAGTAATACAAAAGGCGACTCAAGAGATATGAAAACGCCGGCTGAAAAGCGTATTGATGAGAAGTTGCGTAATGTAGGAAGGGCGGGGCAACGTGGTATGCCCAAAGAGGAACAATAAAGAATGATGGCCCTTGAAAGGTGGAGTGATTACGATGACCGAAGGTTTTGATATCCTGTCCAAAATGGATCCAATGGCTCGCCGCGCTTTAGCATCTGTTGAGGCTATGCAGAAGGCGATTGAACACAATAACCGAAATGATATAGAGAAGCATTTGCAAGACGCTCGCAACGCTCTCGATATTCTAAAAGATGATTTGAGTTTGCACGATAGATTAGCAAAAACCAATGAAATTACCGATGATTCATTGGGTATCATACGCAAATACGACAATTCTGAAAATGATTTGACTTCGGCAGATGGGGCAAATGCTCTAGGTGTTGTCCGTGCAGGTCGCACCAATACGATTTATCGGGAACACATTGTAGTCTGAGGCGATTAAATGGTATATCCGTCAGAAAGAGGTAGTATTTCCGAAAGAATACGCCACATGAGAATTAGAAAGGGCATTTCCATGCCTGATTTTGATATACTCTTGAAGCAAGAAGGGGAATCCCCACCGGCTGATATGCAGAATGACCCAATGGCTGCCGCTTCAACGCAGCAACAACCGATGAATATGCCTGTTGCTCAAGCAGGGCCGCCGAAGTCTTCTGTGGGTATGAAATTAGACGAGATAGATACGCACCTTTCAACAGGAATAGAGTTGATAGCAGGTGTAAATCAAGATTTATCCCAAGCATCGGCTTACAATATAGACATGAGGGTATTATCTTCAATGCAAAATGATTTGTTAGAATTGCAGCGAATGACCTCTATGGTTCAAACACTTACTAGGGCATTAAAAGAAAAGCATGATTCTTTGGCCCAACATAGCCCTCAAACGCCACCTATGGGCGGCGGTATGGGTATGATGGGTGGTATGTAATGTTGCAGTTTGAAAAGGCATGGGATATCGCCAAATTTGGCGGTAAAAAGTATAAAATTGTTAGACAATACTTTAGCGATAATAAAAGGCCAAGAACTATCAAAACCGGCTTGACTCTTGAAGAAGCACAGGCGCATTGCCGTGACCCTGCTACTTCAAATGTTGATGCGGAAAACCCCGAAGATAAGTGGTTTGATGGTTACACAGAAATGTAAGGGATTAACATGAGCGACGAGAACGAAATGAGCGAAGTAGTCAAGGAATTAATTGACGAAGTTAAGAAAATGAATAATCGAATAAAGGCATTAGAGGCTGAAAATTCTTCATTGAAGAAAGCCGTTGATGACCCGTCTATGCTAATGAGAAAGCATGGATGGATTTCCTTTACCACGCCACACGCTGATGAAACATACGATCCGTTGAATCGTAATGATGAAGTTGAGCAATCAAGCGTTGGCCCATTCGCCGGAACAGGCGACATGATTACTAAATCCAAATCCCGCCATGATGAGATTCAAGAGTGGGAGGATGCCGAAAGGCAAATGCAAAGCCGGTGAAAACTATGAGATATATTGACCCAATGAAAGAAACTCCAATAGGCAAATTGCTCGGAGAAGTCCGATTGTTGAAAGCGAAGGTTGAAGGCAAAGATAAGAATTTGGCTGATAATTACCCGCCTTATGATAAGGTGACTAGAGGCGATGTTATTGCAGCAGTTAAGGGTAAAAAAGGCAAAGTTAAGTCTAAGCCAAAGAAAGACGAAGCCGGTTCATACAAATCCGACAGGGGTGAAAAAATCGGCAAAGGTTCAGATGACGATAAAATGGGTTGCAAAGGCGCAATGTGCAAAGACGAGGAATGCTGCCCTACCCGTGATGTAAAGAAAGGATATGGCGATAAAGAAGCAGATGTTATGAATTCTTCAACACGATTTATGGATATATCCGGCGGCGAGCCGGTTCATTCAGTTGGCGGATATCAAGGCAATCAATCTATTCCCTTTACCACCGATCACACCTCAGTCAATCCAATTAGTGAAACCGCAAATATTCCTTCTGTTGCTCAAACAGGTTACGATACATCATCGTCTTCATTGCATATGCACTTGAATGATGGGGGCAGTAAAATAGGCCCATTCAGTAGTGTTGCAAAGGTCGAAGAATCATTAGGCGCAATCAAAAAGAACGCTACACATGGGCAAATGGGCATCGTCGATGAAATTGGCGATTTGCTTGAGAAGGTATATGCTCGCCTTTGAGAAGTGAGCATATGTCTAGCGAACAGATAAGATTGCGAACCGATGTAGTCTTATCTAGCAATATGGGTGTAAAACCTCCTTTAATTGAATATTTATCTGCTTTAGATAATAATGAAATCACTAAACAAGACATAGCGGCATTATCAACCGCCGTTGTTGAAGAATCTCCATACACTATGAGGGATTTAGAGCAACCTATTCCGCCATCTGAAATGGTTATTCCTCAAAATCTTCAAGAATATTTAGCAGGTCATACTAAAGTTGCAACGTCTTATCTTTCAGATTGGCCCGTAGCGAGTCCCGATAATCGATTTGGCGAACATCATCCTTTTGGTATGAAGTCAAATTGTTGCCCTTTATTACACGGGGCTGCACACGGCAACCCTGAATATGTCGAACATACAATGCGATTTATGGATATGTTAGATAATCACCACGAATCTGAAAGAATGTTGAATTTATCTCAAGAGGAAAAAATGCTATTTGGCTCTCCACCTATGACGATGAAAGACCATTATGCCATTGATCGAGAAAGAAGCGGATCGTATTACAATGATGATGAATGGAAAAATGAGAAAAGAGCAGACTTGAATGAAAATTATGGTTTGTTGCCTCATTTATTTGGTTTGGAATTCCAAAACGCCGAGCAAAGAGAAACATTCCTAAATCTGTTATTTGACTTAGCAAATTCGGAATCGTTAGATTCTGTCGAGGCTAAATTAGCAACGGAAAAAATGCAAGAAAAAGCGGGAATAACATGGGATAGAGCATTACGGAATTGGAGAGGCAGATATACTCCTTTAGCCGCATGGTGGTCTAGGCCAAGCGATAGAAGCGGCCCTACGGCTGCACATAATGGTGAAACAGGTTCAAATGATATTGTATCGCCATACACGCCAATAGGTGAAGGTCATAATTATCATTGGTGGCAACCGTATCAGTATTGGGGTGGAGTAGGCCGAGATTTGAATTCACTTCGTCAAGTGTTTTCACAGTCATACCCTAAGATATTTTCAGAATCATGGCTTACAGATTTCTTATTACATCAAATTCCGATTGATGGGGCGCACATGGGTGGTGGTTCTCATTTTCCTGTAAAATCAAACGAATATCCCGAATTAAACCATATTTTATCGTCAGCATCAGGAGTCGGTTTTCAAGACTTTCAACGCCGAAGATCTAATTGGAGTCACGCTGCTAATCAACACCATTTGCACCCTTCTGAAATTGTAGGTCAAGGAGGCCGTATGATTATTCCATCAGATGCTATGAAAATGAGCAGATTTGGAAGGTCTTTGCTACAAGTGTCTGAAATGGGTTCGCCAATGATAGGTATGTTCCGAAGCGGTCATCCTAATTCTAATACTGATTTCCACGACATACATAATCAGCATTTCTTACAATCTGACGATGAAATGGTGCTAACAATGGCTGAAATGGCTAAATCTGTTTATTCTCAATTCGGCCCTGATGTTTTAGCCCCTTCTGATATAGAAGATATTCAGGCTAATACAATTGCTAGAGGCAACATACAACAATTGGCTGCTGCTGCTAATTATCAATTAATGAGAGGCGAGCAATTTCAATCGCCAAATGCAAAATCCCCTATGGTTGAAAGGGGCGGAGTATCTATGTCCGAAGGCGGTTTTGGGCCGGTTCATCCATCTAGCGGTTCGGTAGTGCCGCCAATATTCAATACAGGTAATACAGATGCGTGGGGTCATTTGATGCCGGCGACATTAGCATGGCGTTGGAATACGGAAAATAATGAAATTGAGTTTGCATTATCAGAAACGCCATTTGAAATTATGCAAAGAACCGCACATGAAGGTATGGTAAAGGCGGCGGATTTGAGTTATGAATCTCGTAAAATATCAACAAAACCTAAAGAAATTAATGCTTTATCTCCTAATCAATATGGTTATCCCTCCTTAACTATGGATTTGCATAAATCGGATGATTATGAACCAACAGGCGTATTCAATAAAACAATTGAGCCGGCTCATGTATTGAAAGACATAGGAGATATTGACGATATCAAAGGGTTTAGTGGCGATTGGATAGTTCAAGCAAAACCTAACGGAAAACACCTGTTAGTAAAGAAAAAGGGGAGAAAAATAGAACCCACTAATTTACCTAATGATATCAAAAAGGATTTGAAAGACATAACAGGCGATTTCATATTTGATGCCTATTTAGACGATAAGACACTAAATGTAGTTGATTTGCTATTGCATAAAGGAACAGATATGCACATGGAAACACTAGAAGATCGCATTAATGCTTTGAAAACCCTTTATCAAACAACGGAAAACATACATTTTCCATCACCTGCTAATTGCAATTCTGCCGATTCAGATGGGTTGATGAAGACAATTGCTTCTATGAAAAATGAAGATTTGTTGCTAAGAGATTCCACTTCGACATTTATGAAAGGTAAAGAAGTGCATCCAAAATGGGTTCTTTATGCTCAAACGGATGTTAGCAAATCAAAGATTCACCCACCTTTGCCTGAAATAGAAGTTAGAGATTCTAGCGTTTTGTTGCATTATCCCTCAATTTACAACCCCGTTATTGCTAAATTGTCTTCTAACGATAACGGAACATACATCGAAGAATACAACGGTTCTTCGTATTTGGTTAAGAATGCAAAAGACCAATTTTCACTTTGGAGTCCTGTTGTTGCATCTATTCTCAAAGAAGGAGGCGGCGCGGGCGGTGGTGCTGCGGGTGCTTCGTCAGGCGGAACGGTAACGTCTTCGACCGCAGGGACATACAATGCAATTCATTCGATTAAGCCGAAAAAACGCAAATTGAAGAAAGCACCCGAAGTCAATGATGAAGATACAGACGATATATCAGACATAATGACTCATGCGAGAAAAGCGATTACCGTTGATGATAAGGCATTAACTACTAAGGAATTGATTAGTAAAGTCGATGGTTTGAATGAAAAGATGTTAGAATTGTATGCCGGTGAGTATGGTCTTGAGCGAACAGAAGATGGGCGTTGGACTGTAAATGAGGCAATAGATGACGATGTGATAGAAAATTTCGCATTCCCACGAATGAATAGGGCATCAGCAGACGGCGGTGCATGGTCGGGTATGCAAGCCGATATTACCGCGCCAACCGGCCCTACTGAATTGGTGGATGAAAGCGCAACAACCTTTGCCGATCCTAAAAATGAAAATAGAGAAGGCGAGCATAGCCCTCAATTCAAACCAATGAGAATGGAAATACAAACCGAAGAAGGGCCGATTGTTATAGAATTCAAAGACGATGTAGCATCGGTGAAAATCCCACCGGAAAAAAAGAATGAAAACGATGTGCTGCAAACCGCTAGGATAGACGAAGTGGTATGATAGCCCTAACACCCCTAACATCCTCTCTTTCATATACTATTGAATTAAGATGGGCGGTTCGATGGCTGATAGTGCTATAATGCAACCGACTATCTCATGGTCGGCATTTGGTTCAGATTTCCTTCTGAAATCAGCCTCAACTGACGGCAGCCTCTTTGTTGCCGGATATGCAAGTGTTGATATGGTGGATAAGCAGGGTGATAGAATTCCGACCGTTGCATTAAAGAAAGCATTTAACGGCTTTATGAATAATAAAGCGTTTAGAAATGTGCAACTCGCACATAGCGGGATACAGGTTGGCGAAGTAGTCAATGATTTTACCGATTCTCAAGGCCGAGTGTGGAAATCCGAAGTGGATGATCACGGCCTTTTCGTTGTTTGTAGGATTCGTGACGATATCCAAAAAGCCCGTGAAGTGCAAAAGCAAATTCGGGATGGAGAGTTGCGTTCCTTTTCTATCGGCGGGCAAGCCCTGTTCCGAGTATCCAAGACGACCCCTGAACATGGGTCGCACCGTGAAATTACCGACCTAGAATTGCATGAGATTACTCTATGCAAAAAGGGAATTAACCCGGAGGCTCGGTATTCAATTTTGAAAATGGAAAACGAGGTTGAGAAAGAAATGACAGATGAAAACGAGGCATTGAATGAAATTAGAGATGGTCTAGCATCCGTTTTAAAGCGTCTTGATGAAGACGACCTAGCCAAAGGCAAGGATAAGATGTATGCAGAAGACAAGGAAATGAAAGATGACGATAAGAAGGATGACGATACAAAGAAATCCGAAGAAAGCGCAATTGCTTACATCGATACTCTTGAGAAGTTCGCACATGAGTCAGGCGTAAATCTTGACGATCTGCGAACACAGTTTGGTCTTGAGAAGGCTTACATGGTAGGCGTTGATGGACAAGGCGGTTATTCTCACAGGGGTCAAGGCGATGAGGTAGGAAGTGGCGAGGATGCCGCAGAAACCGCAAAGCCGGCACTACCAGCACCGGGTGGTAACAAATATGTTATCAAGCAACCGGGAGTATCTAACATGGCTTACAATGGCCCATCCGGTAATGATAACGTCATTAAGACCGGAGAAGTCACCCCTGATTCACTTGAGCGCGGATACCGTGCTTATGCAGCAATGCGTGATGAAGAAGGGCTAAAGTCCGTTGTTAAAGCAGATTGGGAGGCTCGATACGAAGCCGAAACTGCTAGAGCAGAAGAAGTCCGAAAGTCCCGTGATTATTCAACACAGATTGAGTCTTTGAAGGCTGAAATCGCAACCCTACGAACTGAGAACACCGAGATTCAGAAGTCTGCACCGGCTGTTCCTCAATCAGATATCCGAGTCCCTACCAATGAAGAATTCGCCGACATGGGCGATGGTCTTGATGGATGGCGAGCAACAGAAGAACTCGCACGACGCGCATTAAGAGGCGGGGAGTAATTAACGAGGTGAAATAAATGAGTGGATCAAGAGGATACATTAGAACAATTGAGGACATGGAACGCCTGTATTATGGTGCAGGTGCAGGTTCAAACGCATGGGCATATAGTGGAACAGACTTACTAAAGGCTGATTCTCCGCTAGTGTCTTCGACTACCGGAACATATCAAGCGATATTCGGCAGAAAGGTATGGTCGCAACTCAACCAAGAGTTCAACGCCTTTTCTATACTACCGAAGAAGCCGTGGGAGAAGTCCGGTTGGCGTGTCGTAACTACAAAGCCCGGTAATGCTAGCGGTCTGCCTGAAAACGGCACACTACCTGAAACCACCAAGCCGGAATTTGCTGAGGTCAGCACTAAGCCAAAGACTGTTGCAAATACCTTCGATCTATCGGAAACCGCAATGTTCCTTGCAGATAAGGATGACGGATTGGGCGATGCTAGAGCCGTTATGAAAATGGAAATGGCAAAATCTCACGCTGAGAGCATTAACCAAATGCTTCTTGCAGATCTTGATACTCCGGCAGGGAACGACTTTGAATCACTTGACCGTGCATTGTCTTCGTCTTTTGTCGAAACAGCGTCTTTTGGCGATGTTAGCGCGATCACAGACCACAACCAATACAACATCACACGAAATGGTGCGGGCGCAGGTTCTCGCCAATGGTATGATTCTAACGTGGATGCAGGTTCAACCGGAACTGAAAGAGCATTAACTCTAAACATTCTTGACGGTATGTTCCGAAGCGTTTGGGAACGTGGAGGTCAGCCAAAGGTTATCCTAACAGGCTACGATACTCTTGAGAAGATTCAGCAACTACTACAACCTCAGCAGCGATTCACCGAGATGAAGCGTGTTGTGCCGGGTGTAAATGGTGTAAAGGGTGTTCCCGGTATGGAAGCCGGATTCGTCGTAGCCACCTACAACGGAGTTCCGCTAATCCCATCAAAGGATGTTCATGCTGAGTCAGGCGGTCTATCTCGACTATACTTTATGGACACAGACTATACTTACTTCTGCACCGCAAAACCAACTCTCTATCACGAATCAGGTATTGAAACCGGAGATCCTTTCGGTATCAACAGACTCGGACAGATGGGCCTATTCCACACAATGGGTGAATTATGGCAACTGTTCTATGGCGCACACGGTAAAGTGCGTGACCTAAGTGCATGAGAAAATTAAAAAATTGGAAGTGAAAAAAAATGGCTAACGCAAATATTACAGAAGCAAGCAGCAGCGTCGTATTGGACACCCGCCTTTGGATGGGTGCAGCAGACAACACAGATTGGCTACAATCGCCAATAGGAAGCAATAGCGTTCAAGGCGCACCATGCCTCCTAGTGGTCGATTTAGTAGTGACCGCAGCATCGACTGAAACAACCTTTGATCTGACCGATACCGGAATTACAGGTGTTGATGGAACAGCAACTATCGCTATTCTAGGACTACACAACAACTCCGGCGGTTTTGAGGCAGCAACACTACCTCACACCACAGGTTCAACGGCAGTATTCACGACACCTTCGGGAACCGCCGGCGACACTTACAGATTGTCGCTTATCTATCGCTGAGAGGGCTAATCATGGCTCTTAGGCTACGATATGTTGGGGCAAGACCATATACAGAATTCCGCACAGGAAACAAGTTGTATGGCTTTGCGAGAGGAATGGAACGTGATGATGTTCCCGATGAATGGATCGAGGCACACATCAGGCCGTCAATAGATAATGGTTCGACTATGTGGGAAATCGATGATTTAGCACCACAGGAGAAGGCCGCTAAGATGAAAGAAGTAATCGAAGCACCACCTGTTGTTGAAGAAGTCGTTGAAGAACCCGTTGTTGAAGAAACAGTCGAAGAAGCAGTTATCGATATGCAGGGCTTCGACCAATCTCTAACTAGAGCGCAAATGATGAGTTGGTGCGCTGAGAGAGGTATTGGAGTCGCAAACACAGATACAAAGGCTAGTTTGACTGAAAAGGCAAATGCGTATCTAGGTGTATGAGATGACTGATAACCCAACCGACACTAATGATGGTGAAGGGCGGTATGCAAGCCGCACACGGGTTAATCGTAGGGTTATTCTTTTCGATAACCTAGCGAGTGTATCTTCTGCGACTAAAACACTTCATCTCAATGGTAAAATAGCCCGTGTGGTTATTGATCCAAGCAGGGTTAAATCAACTAGCACTACTGCAACATCAGGTTCTTTCAAAATTTCAATGGATGTTGAAGATGGGGGAGGCACAGAATACCCATACTGTGATACAATTGCTAATTTAGATTACAGAACATCAAGTAATACGCCTTTGAATTTTCAAACCTCCGAAGGCGGTAACTTGAATGCAGACGGGGGCGCAACATCCGGTCTTCATTTTACTGTATCAGCACCGTCGTCTTCAACAACAGGCGGAGTTACAATTGATGAAGCAGCACCGTGGAATGGCTTAGTATGTGGAGATGTAACCTTCACAATAGCGGATTCTGCGGGGACTTTTGATGCAGACACAGGCGTTTTAAGGCTTATTCTTATTATGGAATAACGCCAAACAAAAAATAAACGCTTATTATGGATTGTCTTAACTCGTTAATCCAATGGCTCTTACCGTTGAACAATTAGGCCGAACTAACGTAACAGGAAATCGGCTAACAGTAGCATTGAAAATAACCTTCGACAGTAGTTATCCGACAGGTGGCGAAGCGTTGGATCTGACCGAGTATGTTAGTAATATTGATACCGCCAACATTGAAGTTAGCGGAGGATATGTTTTCGCATATGATAGAACAAATAAGAAAGTTCTAGCCTACGAAGCCGGCGCAGATGGCGCGGCTTTAGATGAGGTTGCTAACGCAACAAATCTCTCATCCGTAGTAACCTATGTATCAGTAACAGGCGGCAGGGCGTGAGGGGGCTAAATGTCCCGCTTAGAAGTGGGCGACATTTGTTTTGAAGAAGCCCATGAAATAGAACGCCGAAGAAAGGTGCGACTCGCTGAAATAGCGGGCAATGATGGTGGATACGTTGCAGAAGACGATTCGCCATTTAGTGCTAAAAATATGACTAATGCTCAATCAATCAATATGAAACTAAGCGGTAAGGAAAGGTTTGATATTCAGAACATAAGTGCAGGGACTAGGTGTATGTCGTGCGGTCTGCTTCATTTTTGTTGGACACCCCGATGTGCAGGGTGCGGTGGGCCAATGGAATACAATATGGGGTATAATACATGACTGATGAAAAAATAGAAAAAGAATTTGAAGAAGCATGGGAAGTCGCTAAGGCCGTAGGTTGTAGCGTCTGTGGTATGGCGGAATTCCAAACGCAAGGCAAATGTGGGCTTGACCCAAACCATTCAATGCGAATATGCCCTGCGAGAAGAAATGCAGGTAACAGGGAACAGGCCGAAGCAATACGGGCATTAAGAATGAACCGTGCGAGATGAGAAGGCGATGAAAGGTGGTGAATAATGCCGAGAGTATTCAATCCGGGTCATCGGCCAAGTCAGCCACTTTACCCCGATGAATTATCTTACACCACCGTTGCTAAAATTGAAGCATTCTTACAATTGCCTCAACCCGAAGCGACTCCTTTAGCCGGAGATACAACGGTCGCATCAAGCACCATTAAAATTCCAATATCGGGTGCAGATTACCGCCGTTGGGGTTTTGCATCGGGTGATTCTGTTACGGTCTATGACGACGCTGACGCAATAGGCAGCACACTTACTCTAACAGGTGTCGAATCAGCAGGTGCTAGTGGCAATGTGAATCTTTTAGCAGCAGACCCCGGCACGGCTTATCAGTCTGAATCTAATAGAAATGGATATGTCGTTCCTAATTCTGCATTGAGTAATAGCAAACAGCGCGGGATTACTAAATCTCACGTCGAGCAATTGATTAGAATTAAACAGGATTACATCGATACAATAACTAGAACCGCATGGCGACCTAGACTTGTAGTTGATGAATACAAGAATTTTACAACATTTAAGCCATACAGAAGGAGATATTACACCGATTATGTGGGTGCAGTATATCTAAATCACCGATCAGTTAGAAGGGTTTTACGATTAGCAGTATGGCAAGGCGATTATTACCGTGAATTGGCGGCTGCTCGTATCAAAATATTAGTCCAAGATCCGCATAGATTTGCCGGAACGGAAAAAATATTCCTTTGCCCTAACATTGCTCATGTTGCTACACTATCAACCGGCTCAACTTCAACTACATGGTCGAAGGATTTTGGCCCGAAAACAATTGCTCAAGACATTGCTAATTTAATCAACATAGACTCAGAAGCCGGTAAAGCCGCTATACAAATAGGCTCTATGACTGAAAATGGTAGTGCTTTGAATGTAAATCACGAATTTTTAGCGAGTGCGAATAGTGACGAAGGAGATGGAGTGGTTCTTTTGAGTAGTATGCGTTCAACAGATGAGGGCGAAGAAACAACAGTTGCCTTTACCAATTCACATACATTCCAATTATCTTTAGGAAATACAACTCAGGCCACTATTGCAAGTGTTAGCGGTAGCGTCTTTACTGTGGATGATGCTTCGGTTTTCGTGCAAGGGAATGGCCTTTATTTCATAGAAGGCGCAGGGGATGTAATCCATGCCGCTAGATGCACACGTTCTGATAACACAATTACCATTCAAGCGGATTTAACATCTTCATTTGCAAATGCCCTATCAGTTAGCGGAACGGTCAAACAACATAAGTTATCAAGCGATGCAACCGAAGAACAACGGCAGAAGGATTGGTGGTCTATGGAGGATAACGGCGCAATTATGTTCAATAATCAATATCCTTTCTTTGAAAATCATTCATTGAAGATATCTTATGTTTATGGTGAAAGATACTTAGAAAAAGCCATCGAAGATGCTTGCACTAAACTTGTTGCAATGGATATAATGCTAACAGATGATTACACCGCTTTATTCCCCGAAGGAACACAAAACCTTGATATTAACGCCAAAATACAAAGAATGGAACAGGAAATAAAACAAATTCTATCGCCTTATCAAGAAGGCATTATTGTAGCAGGTATGGGTGGTTGATCTGTGGCTTCGGATTTCACAGATTACTTATCGGATGTTGAAAAAGCATTCAAAACGGAACGCGAAGCGATAGATGAATTGCGGGTTAAAGAGCCGCAGTATCGAGCAAATCTTCTCAATGCTGAGAGGATAATGAATGAAATCGATGGAGAAGGTTTGACCGAGCAAGAGATAGAAGAAAACGTGGAATCCATGATGGAAAATAATCCATTCCGTTTATCTCTTAAACGAGCGCAGATAAAGCGGGATGAGGTGATATCTAATGGCTGATGCGATTGCTGCAATAGTGGATATTCTGAAAAGCAATTGGAATAAGCCACCTGCGCCTTCAATAGAAGATATTGCAGATTTAGACAAAGGTGATGCAAAGAGAGTAAGAATGTTGGATAAAGATGTAATCCGTGTGTTTGAAACTGCTCACAATGAGGCTCAACCGGAACTTCTCTATGATTTCGTAAATCAACACGTCAATTTGACTATTGATATTCGTTCTGTTCAAAGTAGGGATAGATTGTCTGACTTAAGGGATGAAACACGAAGAATACTTCATGCTTTTAGAAAAGGAGATGGAGTCAATTTCGATAGAGTTATTTTCAAAACGAGAACCGATTTATCCGACCGATCAAAGAAATTCTTTAGATATACATTACAATGTGAAATTATTACCTTTACATTAGATGCAACTTCATCTGCACCGATTGTAAATCCGGCAACGGGTTCGGTATCTATTGCCTCATCATATCAAGAATATGATACAGATTTGACCGCTTTAGCCACTTTAAGCCATTCTGACGGCTCTTTCATAGTAAGTGATGGTTCGACATGGACTACTGAAAATGGGGCTACTGCAAGGACTTCTTTAGGCTTAGGCAGTTTAGCGGTTCAAGACACCATAGTTATGTCCGACATTCATTCTTCTCTAATTTTAACATCATCTGATTCATTTCAAGATTCTGATTCATTCATTATGAGTGCAGCCGCTATCGAAGACCGCTACGGTGGGGCAGTAGGGGACATAACTAGCGTAGTGGCGGGAACGGGGTTGAGTGGTGGTGGAACTAGCGGAGATGTTACTCTAACCTTAGATTTGAAAGACGAAGATAACATGGCTTCTAATTCTGCTACTCATGCAGCATCTCAACAATCTGTTAAAGCATACGTCGATACAGAAGTTAGCAGCCTCATAGATAGTGCGCCCGGTGCTTTAGATACGTTAAATGAGTTAGCGGCAGCAATTAATGACGATGCTTCTTTTTCATCCACCATTACTACAAGTATAGGCACTAAATTAGCAAAATCTAGTAATCTATCCGATTTGGCTAGTGCTGCTACTGCTCGGAGTAATTTAGGAGTTGATGCTGCCGGAACAGATAACTCGACTAATGTTACTTTAGTTACTTCTAGCCATGATTACCTTTCAATATCAAGCCAAGCAATAACATTAGGTCAAATCGACATTAGTGACGATACTAATTTAGCCGTAGGTTCGGGCCTTTCATTATCAGGTGATACTCTTAGTGCAAACCTAAGTGCATCAGATATACCTAATTTAGCGACTTCAAAAATAACATCGGGGACATTTGCTGATGCTAGGATTGCCGCATCTAATGTGACTCAACATCAAGCCGCATTATCCATTACTGAATCTCAAATAAGCGATTTGGGAACATATCTTACTGCACCTAGAACAGTTACCGCAGGTGGTAATACATTAGCCAATGGCGAAACATTAGCCTTTACTGCTGGATCTAACATTGCGATAACCGAAAGTGCGGGTGCGGTGACTATTGCTGCAACTGATACAAATACTCAACTTTCTCAAGAGCAGGTTGAAGATTACGTCGATGGATTACTAACTGCCGGTTCTAACATATCTCTAACATACAATGATTCGGGCGGAACGCTAACTATCGCTTCAACAGACACTAATACGCAATTAAGCACAGAAGAAGTGCAAGATATTGCAGGGCCATTAGTAGCCACAGGCGGCACTAAAACATTCATTGCCGTGACTTATGATGATGCTAACAACAACATGGATTTCGTCGTGCCTGTATTAGACGAAGATAATATGGCCTCTAATTCCGCTACTAATTTAGCGACTCAGCAATCAATCAAAGCCTATGTTGATACCGAAGTTGCAGGTTTAGTCGATTCTGCCCCTGCTGCTCTAAATACGTTAAATGAATTAGCAGCCGCTTTGGGCGATGATGCTAGTTTTTCCACTACCACTTCAACTGCTTTAGGTAATAGATTGCGTGTTGATACTGCTAGTCAAGGTCTTACATCAACACAACAAAGTAACGCCTTAACTAATTTGGGAATTACTGCAACTTTAGCGGAAATTAACATATTAGACGATGGTTTATCCGCATCAGACATACCTAGCCTTGCTACGAGTAAAATTACATCCGGCACTTTTGCAGATGCACGAATCGCCCAATCAAATGTAACTCAACATCAAGCGGCTCTTTCTATAACCGAATCGCAAATTAGCGATTTAGGATCGTATATTACGGCAGTTAGGACTGTTACTGCCGGAGGCAATACTTTAGCAAATAGTGAAACATTAGCATTTACCGCCGGTTCTAATGTTACTATTACAGAAAGTGGCGGTGCGGTCACCATTGCTTCTGCCGATACGAATACTCAACTTAGCACAGAAGAAGTGCAAGATATTGTAGGCGCAATGGTTAGCAGTAATACAGAAACAAACATTACTGTAACTTATGACGATACAGGCGGAAAATTAGATTTTAGCGCGTCGGGAACGAGTTATTCTGCTGCTAGTGGCGGTGGTCTTTCATTAGCCGGAACTGCATTTAGTATAGATGACCCCGCTAATCTTAGCCAATTAACAGAATCGACAGATGCTACGGATGATAAAATCCTGTTATGGGATGAGTCGGCTTCTAGTTGGAAATACATGACTCTTGATGATTTACAGGATTCGATAGATACTACCGCAACAGGGGGTGCGGGGGAGGCATTCAAGACAATTTCAATTAGCGGTCAATCAGATGTTGTAGCCGATGCCGCAGCAGACACGCTAACCTTTGCCGAAGGGTCAAATGTTACGCTTACAACTAATGCTTCAACTGATACGATTACAATAGCCTCAGCAGACACCAATACACAATTGACTCAAGAGCAGGTTGAAGATTTTGTAAATGGAGTTATTGTAGCCGGATCTAACATATCAAAAACATATGACGATGCTGCCGGAACACTAACGATTGCTTCAACAGACACTAACACCCAATTATCAACAGAACAGGTGCAAGATATCGCAGGGCCGTTAGTCGCTACGGGCGGCACTAAGACGTTTATTTCAGTAACTTATGATGATACTAACGGAGATATGGATTTCGTAGTGCCTGTCTTAGATGAAGATGATATGACCTCTAATTCTGCAACAAATTTAGCAACACAACAGTCGATAAAAGCATATGTCGATGCCGAAGTATCAGGTTTAGTTGATTCCGCCCCTGCTGCATTGAATACTTTGAATGAATTGGCCGCAGCGTTAGGCGACGATGCAAGTTTTTCCACTACTACTTCAACGGCATTAGGAAATAGGCTTCGTGTTGATACCGCATCACAAGGTTTGACCTCAACACAACAAAGCAATGCTCTTACAAATTTAGGAATAACTGCTACTTTGGCGGAAATTAACATATTAGATGATGGATTATCCGCTTCTGATATTCCTAGTTTGGCTACAAGCAAAATCACATCAGGCACATTTGCTGATGCTAGAATAGCGCAATCAAACGTAACTCAACATCAAGCAGCCCTCTCTATTACTGAGTCGCAGATTAGTGATTTGGGATCGTATATTACCGCCGTTAGGACTGTTACTGCGGGGGGCAATACATTAGCAACTAGCGAAACACTTGCATTTACGGCGGGCAGCAACATCACAATTACCGAAAGTGGGGGTGCAGTTACTATTGCTGCTACCGATACCAATACTCAATTAACCCAAGAGCAAGTTGAAGATTACGTCAATGGAGTTATAGTAGCGGGTTCTAACATTACTAAAACGTATGATGATGCAGCCGGAACGCTTACGTTAGCGGCAACCGATACTAATACATTCAGAACCGTAACGGCGGGAGGCAATACATTAGGCGGTTCAGAAACATTGGCTTTTACTGCCGGTTCTAATGTTACTATAACTGAAAGCGCAGGTGCAGTAACAATTGCTTCAACGGATACTAACACTACATATTCAGCAGGTAATGGTTTAGCATTAGGAGGGACTACTTTTAGCATTGATGACCCCGCTAATTTAACTCAACTAACAGAATCAACAGATGCTACGGATGATAAAATATTGCTTTGGGACGAGTCAGCATCGTCATGGAAATATATGACCTTAGATGATTTACAAGATTCGATAGACACTACTGCATCAGGAGGCGCAGGTGAGGCTTTCAAAACCATATCTGTTAGTGGGCAATCTGATGTTGTAGCCGATGGTTCGGCGGATACCTTAACACTAGCAGAAGGCTCTAATGTTACGATTACCACCAATGCTAGTAGCGATACAATTACTATTGCCGCTACTGATACAAACACGCAGTTATCTCAAGAGCAAGTTGAAGATTATGTAAATGGGTTAATTGTTGCAGGTTCTAACATTAGTAAAACATATGATGATGCAGCAGGGACTCTAACAATTGCTGCTACCGATACCAACACTACATATTCTGCGGGAACAGGTTTAGATTTAGGCGGCACTACATTTAGCGTTGATGTGTCCGACTTTATGACTAACGGTTCTAACAATAGATTGGTTACCGCTACCGGCACAGATGGAATGAATGCTGAGGCCAACTTAACATTCGATGGTTCAACATTAACAGTAACCGGACATTTGGCTGCTACTACCAAATCTTTCGTTATTCCACATCCAACAAAGAAAGACATGACTTTGCATCATGGTTCTCTTGAAGGGCCGGAACATGGAGTATATCATAGAGGCCGCTTAACCGATGAACATGAAATTGTTTTGCCTGATTATTGGGATGGTTTAGTCGATGAAAATACTATTACTGTGCAATTGACTCCTTATGGCGATTATCAGATGTTATTTGTTGAATCAATAGAAAACAATATCATACGAGTTCAAAACGAAGCAAACGAAGGGATTGATTGCTTCTTCATAATTCATGGCGAAAGAAAGGATATAGGGAAGTTGGAGGTTGAGTATTAATGGCTAATTCGGATAAAGACATTAAGATTACACCAAACACAGGTAGTGCGAATCTGCCTAAGATTGAAGTTACAGGCGCAGACAACGCCACTAAAACAATATCAGTTGCAGATTCGGGGGCATTATCCTTTGATGGAGATTTGACCGTATCTAATCTCACAGTATCGGGTAGCACTACCACAGTTAATACTGAAACCGTAACCATTGATGATAACATTCTAGTGTTGAATAATAATGAATCAGGCACACCTTCTGAAAATGCCGGATTAGAGATTGAAAGAGGCAGTTCGACTAATGTTTTATTCAGATGGAATGAATCAACAGATCGTTGGGAATTTACTAATGACGGTTCAACATATTACAATATTCCAATTTCTTCTGAATATGCAACCGGCGACATAACGGGTGTGACGGCGGGAACGGGGCTTTCAGGAGGGGGGTCGAGCGGTGCAGTAACTCTCAATGTTAGTGGTTTGACTATTTCCGAGTTTGCCGGCGCATCAATTACTACGTCAGGCGAGTCATTTGCAGACAATGATACTACGTTAATGACTTCTGCTGCAATCAATGACCGTATCGAGTCTTTTGGTTACACAACTAATACAGGAGATATCACAGGCGTTGATCTCACGGTCACTTCTCCAATAACAATATCTAGCGAAACAAATACTACATCCGGTTCATATTCAGCAACATTGGGGCTAGACGACCCCGCTAATTTGAGTCAATTGACCGAATCAAGCGATGCTACATCAGATAAAATCCTGTTATGGGATGAAGACGCATCTTCGTGGAAATACATGACGCTTGATGATTTGCAAGATTCGATAGACACCACAGGTGCAGGTGCAAATGATACGACCATTACTTTATCTGCGGGAACAGGACTTAGCGGTGGTGGAGATTTTACTACTAATCAATCATCAATTGAAACCATTACTTTCAATGTAAGTGGATTAACTGTTACTGAATTAGCAGATGCGGCAATACAGACTTCATCGGAATCATTTGCAGATAGCGATGCGGCTTTAATGACGGCTGCTGCAATCAATGATCGAATAGAATCATTTGGCTATACAACAAATACAGGAGATATCACAGGAGTCACCGCCGGAACGGGTCTTTCGGGTGGAGGCAATAGCGGCGCAGTTACGCTAAATGTAAGTGGGATTACCATATCTGAAATAGCGGCAGGGTCAATTTTAACGTCTTCTGAATCATTTGCTGATTCTGATACTCAAGTTATGACGGCTGCTGCTATCGCGGATAAAATTGAATCTTATGGGTATTCAACTACATCAGGGGATATAACAGGCGTTACTGCCGGAACGGGGTTATCAGGCGGTGGTTCTAGCGGCTCAGTTACATTGAATGTAAGCGGTATTACCGTATCTGAAATAGCCGCAGGATCGATTTTAATTGCGGGTGAAACATTTGCCGATAACGATACAAGTTTAATGTCGGCAGCAGCCATCAATGATAGAATAGAATCATTCGGATATACTACTAACACAGGCGACATAACCGGAGTTACTGCCGGAACGGGGTTATCGGGAGGCGGTTCTAGTGGCGGAGTTACGCTTGCCGTTGATTTATCGGAATTAACCGATATGACCGCTACTATGGCGGGTTCAGATGAATTTATCGTTCTTGATGGGGGCGAAGATAGAAGAAAGGCTGCTTCTGAAATCGGATTAAGCATATTCAACAATGATAGTGGTTTTACAACAAACACAGGCGATATTACAGGGGTTACTGCGGGAACAGGGTTGTCCGGTGGCGGTTCAAGTGGCGGCGTTACATTAAACGTAAGTGACCTAACTGTATCTGAAATAGCCGCAGGTTCGATATTAATTGCAGGTGAAACATTTGCTGATAATGATACAAGTTTAATGACGGCTGCTGCAATTAACGACCGGATAGAATCATTTGGTTATACAACAAACACAGGGGACATAACAGGCGTTACTGCGGGAACGGGATTATCAGGTGGCGGTTCTAGTGGCGGCGTTACGCTCAATGTTGATTTGAAAGATGAAGATGATATGACTTCTAATTCCGCAACACACGCTGCATCCCAACAATCAATCAAAGCATACGTTGATGCAGAAGTATCGGGCCTTGTTGATTCTGCACCTTCGGCTTTGAATACATTAAATGAATTGGCGGCAGCATTAGGAGATGATGCTTCTTATTCAACAACAATATCCACCGCTTTAGGTAATAGAGTAAGAGTCGATACTGCATCTCAAGGTCTGACTTCAACGCAAAAAAGTAATGCGAGAACCAATATCGGTGTCGATGCTGCGGGAACAGACAACTCAACAAACGTAACATTAGTTACTTCTAGTCACGATTACCTTAGCATATCAAGTCAGGCAATTACGCTCGGTCAAATAGATATTAGCGACGATACTAATTTGGCTGCCGGAACAGGAATTAGCCTTAGTGGAGATACCCTCAATGTAGGTGGTTTGACTGTATCTGAGTTAGCCGCAGGTAGCATTCAATTGAGTTCGGAATCATTTGCAGATAACGATACTTCATTGATGACTTCTGCTGCAATTAATGACCGTATCGAATCATTTGGATATACCACTAACACGGGAGATATTACAGGGGTTACTGCCGGAACGGGCCTTTCAGGAGGCGGTTCAAGCGGTTCTGTTACACTAAATGTAAGTGGTTTGACCGTATCCGAAATTGCTGCCGGTTCAATATTGATTGCAGGTGAAACATTTGCCGATAATGATACAAGTTTGATGACCGCAGCCGCAATTAATGATCGTATTGAATCGTTTGGATATACGACTAACACAGGAGATATCACAGGAGTTACTGCGGGAACGGGGTTATCGGGTGGCGGATCGAGTGGTGGCGTTACATTAAATGTAAGTGGAATAACGGTATCTGAAATCGCAGCAGGTAGCATTCAACTCAGTAGTGAGTCTTTTTCTAACGATGACACATCAATAATGACTTCTGCTGCTATTGAAGATAAAATTCTCTCGTATAGTTACACAACAAATACCGGAGATATCACAGGAGTTACTGCTGGAACAGGCATGACCGGCGGAGGTTCTAGTGGTTCGGTGACTCTTACTCTTGATCTCAAAGACGAAGATAATATGGCTTCTGATTCAGCATCACACGCTGCTTCTCAGCAATCGATTAAGGCTTATGTTGATGCTCAAAGTGGCGGTATAGCAAGTTTAGCCGCAGATACTACACCACAGTTAGGTGGCGATTTGGATGTCGATGGTAATGAAATTGTGTCAACTTCAAATGGCGCAATAGACATCAACCCCAATGGGTCAGGTAAAGTCAGAATAAACACGACAAGCGGAGATGGAGTGAAGTTAGATGTCAGAAGTGATAACAACGCCACTGTTGCTAATTTCAGAAACCAAACATCAATCACTAATGCTGCTCAAACTGTTATTCAGTTAATTTGCGGAACATCGGGAACAGCCGCAGCAGGTCTTGGTGCAAAACTACAATTCAGGCAGGGTGATGACCCATTCGCGGGCTATGCCGCAGGTTCAATTTATTCTTCGCGTGTTGATAACTCCAATCACGATTTAGTGATAGCACCACAGGGAACAGGTGATGTGTCATTAGGTAATTTCACTTTCGATGCAGACCAAAGCGTAGGTTCGGGTCAAGATAACTATGTATTAACTTATGACCATTCTAACACCCATATTTCATTAGAAGCAGCAAGTGGTGGTGCTTCTGCAATAGATGATTTATCAGATGCTAAGTTGGGTGGAACCAATTTCAGTAATAGCATAATTTTGGGACACCAAACCACAGGGACTCTTAATTCAGCAAACCACAATACAGCAATAGGCGACACCGCTATGGATGCAATTACAAGTGGGGCTTACAACACCTTCGTTGGTTCTAAAGCAGGTTCAGGATTAACAACGGGTTCTTCCAATGTTGGTATTGGATATACTGCTCTTAATGCAGCAATAACCGGAGATAAAAACATAGGGATAGGTGAATACTCAGGTGCTTTACTGACTGATGGCGACCATAACATCTTCATGGGTCGAAGTGCAGGTTATAGTAATACAACGGGTAATCGAAATATCGCCATTGGAAATCAATCCTATGATGCGGCAGATACGGAATCAGATAACATAGCAATAGGTTATGATGCTTTAGGTGGTGCTGTTGCAGGTGGCGCACAGAACCTTGCTATTGGAAATTACTCACTCGATGCGGCTGTTACGGGTTCGGGGAATATCGCTCTCGGTTATTCTGCGGGTAGCGCGGCAACATCAGCCGCTAATTCTGTGATTATGGGATATGAGGCCGTATCAACAGGTGTTCTTACAGGCGCACGAAATGTAGCAATAGGCTATCAGACTATGAGGAACGCTACATCGGGTGCAGACAATACCTTCGTTGGTGCAGAAGTAGTAGGTAATGGTGTTCTAACAGGCTCTAACAATGTTGGTATGGGTAGGGGTGCGCTTAAGGATGCGACAGGCGCAGATGGAAATACTGCACTCGGCTACAATTCGATGGCCGAACTCACGACAGGCGACAATAACACCGCCATTGGAACTGAATCAATGGACACAGGAGTTGTAACCGGCGCAAAGAACATAGCATTGGGTTGGAGAGCCGGAAATAATCTCACAAGCGGCTCAAACAATGTAGTTATTGGTGCGGTTGATGTTACGGCTGATGCAGACAACCAAATATCAATTTCTTCGGGAGATGGTGGACTATCATGGATTACAGGTGATGCTAACGGATTAGTAGCACATAAAATAAGTGTAGTAGCAGTAACAGGCTCAACAACACTAACAGACGCACAATCCGGTTCGTATGTGTATTGCACAAGTAGCGGTGCGCCTACCCTACCTGCAACCGCAGAAATAGGCCAACAATACACTATCATTAACAACACAGGTTCAGATTTAACGCCCGGATTGGGATCGAGCAATAGCACCGTTCCAAGTAGCCACACCGCTATATCTGATGATGCGGCAAGAACCTATGTTGCGGTTGCCGCGAATACATGGTTCTTCGTGGGGTGATTAAATGGCCTCAATTAACTTAGGTGTTGTTGGCTGTATAGCCGCAAGCGCGGGAGGCGCACCACCAACCGCAGTAAGTATTGCAGAAGCAGCAAGTAGCGGTCAAAATAATGCGTTTAAGACTGTTGAAACTGCGGGCATTGAAAGCACTTTTGATGTGGATTATTCCGATTGGGCCGGCTCATCGAGCGAATCATTTGGAACACAATATGAAATTGAAGCGAGCGCAGGTGATTTGGGGGATTGGGATGATGCGGGCCAAATTCTCATGTATTCTTATGCTTACTTGCGAGCGACAGGGGCTACATCTTATGCGTGGAGTGGTGCGGTGTATCAAGATACTTTTGGTTCGGGTAGTAGTGCGCCTGTTGCTTCTATCGTCGGCAGCAATGGGACTAATCAAGACTCAACAGGCGGGTCTTTTGGAACACAAGTTGGTTTTAGAATAGTTCCCGGATCGGGGAGAGGTGGTGCGTATCTGTGGCCGACAAACGGAGATTATGTTATTTTCAAATTAACAGGAACGGCTACTAATTCAGATGGTAGCACTACTGCTGATTTATACCTAAGAATCTCATTTACAGGCTGATAACATGAAATTAAATGTTAATA
>CERO01002951.1_pt1 | contig 27809 bp, 32 predicted proteins | sample 530851 | NCBI WGS metagenome assembly CERO01 (sample SAMEA2621033, study PRJEB7988) | marine metagenome | biome: marine biome (ENVO:00000447); feature: surface water layer (ENVO:00002042); material: "saline water (ENVO:00002010), including plankton (ENVO:xxxxxxxx)" | depth 5 m
CGTTGCTGCTGCTGCTGCTTGACCTCCCTCATCAAAGAACTTAGCGAATTCAACTCTAGCCTTAGCCACATTTCTTCCTAATGGCATGAGGGTGTCATTAAGTTGCTCAAACTGTTCATTTATTTCACTAGCGGCCTCTTCTATACCTGCTAAACCATCTATGAAAAGTGCTTGCATGGCGACCGATGCGGCCTCTGCGTCATGTATGAGTCTACTTGCTTGGAACGAACCAACAATGTCGAAGAAAACCCTAGAGGCACCGGCTCTAAGAACTACCATAGCGACAGCGCAAGAAACGAAAAGAAGGGGTGCTAATTCAGCAAAAATTGGTACTATCATCTACTCTCGCCCTCTACACTCTCTTTACCCACGATAGGGACTCCGCTATCTCTCATTGATTCCATGAATTGTTTGTTGCTTAATTGTTTTCTTTGTTGTTGTCTCTGTCTTGCTCTCGCTACTGCCCCCTTTCCGTCACCCTTTTTGGCGTTTTCTGTGGCTTCGCTTATTCTGTCGTTTATTTCAGAAGCAACGTGTAGGTCTAACTCTAACCTACTAAAGCCGCCCTCGTCTTGGTATCTGTAATACAAATCAGAGGGTACGGAACCTTTGAAGGCCATACAGACTGTTGGAAGAGCCCTAAAGGCTATTCCAAAGGGGAGGCACCTTCCGGTGCTATTTCATCATCCCCACGAATAAAGGCCAAGACTCTAAGCATTTCTGCTGTATTCAAGTCATCTATGCTCTTTTCCTCATCTATAATACAAAGAGGAAGCCACGTCTCTATCTGTGTAGCGATACCTGCCTCTTCATCATCTAGTGCATCAGAGAACTCAAACTGTTGGTCTTCCGTCCAAGATTCGGGTTGTCCGAAATGCCTAAACTTTCGGAATACGCGGGCCTGTCGGCTCTCTAAACCAATCTTCTCTCTACCGGACGCTTGCCGGACGAGAATCTTAGAACCGTCATCTAATTCAATTTCTTTACTTAGAACTGGCACTCTTCTTTGCCCCCTTCTTCGCTGCTGTCTTCTTAGCAGAAGCCTTCTTCTTCTTAGGCTCTACTAGGGTATCAATAATTCTACCACCGACAATCTTTCGCTCCCAAACGCCATCTTCATTTTCATACGTCTCACTCATATTTTACACCTTCTATTATGCTACATCATACCATACTACGGTCAATGTAATGTAATCGCTATCCTTTTTCCTAGTAGTATCACAAGATATTACTACATCAGCATCGGCCAAAGCGGCCCTAAATGCTGTTTGAACCTCTGCGGCAGTACCATTAAAAGCAGAAACCATCAATTTATCGGTATCTGTAATTACTGTTCCACCATTATTTGCCATCTAAACACCTCAATAGGGGGAGGCTTGTAGAGAAGCACCCTTTATGGTGCATCTCATAGCCTTGTTGTCTTCTCCGGTATCCGGATTGAAAAGACCAGTGAATCCTGCCGTCATGGTGTTGGTGTCCCTACCACTAACCGATGCGTCTGGTGCATCCCAAAATAGGTGATAGAAGTCGAACTGTACGTATTCGTTAGCGGTATCGCCAACAAACTTAAGGGTCATAGCGGAAGTACCGCTACCTGATGAACCGTCGTCAAGGCCGCCTATCAACTCAGTGTAGGTAGGCTCGTTTGCGGTTGCCGTATAGACAACTTGGTTGAATTCGGCAGTACCGGTAATCTCCCTTCTTTGCTTGGGTGGAGCACGAGCAAGGGTGTTAGAACCGATTCCGTATGCGTTATCCATATCGCCGTTTAGATTGATGCTGAAATCTACTGACTTGATATTCGCTACTGCCGCACCGCCCGCAAAGGTGATTTGGCCGCCCGCGAAGTGCATGGCATTTAGGCTTAGTTGGTCGAAAGTTGCAGTTAGTAGATTGCCAACCGCGCTCTCTGACTTGCCGTAGAAACCGGCGGTCATCATAACGTATTCGCCTACGTTTGCGGAAATGTTTAGTGAGTTAGCACAAAGACCTGTGTATTTGTGGCTCTTGCCCTCTCTTCCTATAACCATAGTAAATGATGGGTAGGCTGTAGTGGTGTTGTATGGTCCGAGTGGTGGCTCTTCCATGGTATGTACCTTAACCGTGTCTGTAGTCACTACGTCTTGTGGGAAGAAACCGGAAAGAACCTTACCAACGAAATCGTCCGATTGGAGGGCTAGGTTAATGTCCCCCTCGCTATATTCCTTCCCCTGTACTGCCTTTGCGGCTACTGGGCGTGACATATCCTCTCTCACGAGAACGTCAAACGTGTCTTTCATACTTTCTGAGTCTACTTCTCCAAAGGTATAGGAACCGGGGTCTACTCCGTAGCCGCCAGTCTCCTTACCTATTCCAACATATCTATTTAGAAAATCCGGCATCTAGTTACCTCTCCTATACTTCTTTCACTAATACTGTGATACTTAAGGGTTTCATCGTTGCCTCATGTCTATCAAACGCATGTATGTGAACCTAAGCCTGTGGGTGCATATCGTATCATCATTGTCTAGTTTCACGTCAAACTCTGAATTATATGCTATTATGCTATCAGTAGTAGCATTAACGCCAGTTTTTGTGAATAATTCATCAAATATCTCCCCGGCTATATTCAAACCATCACGGTATGCGTTTTCGTAATTGGTACCCCTAGTAGTTACATAGACCTCTATATCGTAGGTTTGCTTGACCTTTGATGCGCCTAGGGTAAGAAACTCCGGGGTACTCATGGATGGCATCACCACATGAACCATGGGTGCTATGCTTCTACTCAACATATCGGCTGATAAATCGAAACCATACATTATGCTAGCATCATTCACTTGTGTTTTCAAGTACAGCCTCTTGCTATTCTTCAATAAATCAACGATACTTAGACCCATTCTTGAAAGAGTGTTTGTTGCATAGTCAGAGAGCATCATTTCGTTTGGAGAGAACGCACCGAATTGAGAATAGTAAGTAGAAGCCCACTTAACAGTACCATCATCATTACCCCACTTAACAGAACGACCACTGCCACTAGCACCAGTAACAGAAATATAGTGCTGTGTTCCATTATCATCGTCTATTAGTTCACGCATATAGAGATTAGCAGTACCCGAAGAGTCTAGGGTCAGCCTAAGTACTATGGCTACTGGGTCATCTTCGGCCATAGCCAAATCTAAGTCTTCCGTAGTGGTAGTTGTAGCACCCACCAAATCCAATGTAGAGGCATTTCCCTTAGATTTCACTTCTACCTTGTGTGTACCGTTATCTAGAGACATAAGTACTGTACCGGCATTAGGGATGTTGGCAGCATCACTAAATATGAAACTAGAAACTAGGGTATATTCGGTGTAGTCTGCGCTTGGTGCAATGCTATACACGGAGTTGTTAGTTATTTGCCAGTAATCACCGCTAGCAGCAGCAGCATTACCGGTCAAAGTCCAATCTTGTTGGAATTGTGCTATGCCCGGTAAATCTGTGGGGTCAGTGCCATTCATCCTTGAATTCCAATATTCTGATGTAGTTGCTATTGCCATTATTTCCTACCCCCCTTCGGGAATTTGTATTGTGCTAATCTCTGTTTGATTATATTACGTAGTTGTGGCCCTTCGTGTACCTTTCTCAGCCTCTCTTCCGATTTACCCAAGAAATCTATTCCTTCAAACTCAGGGCTTTTCCACCCTTCGGGTAGTAGGAAGTTGCCACCACCCCTACCTTGTCCGGGTCTAGCCCTTTTCGCATATTCACCGAAAAGCCTTCTCCTTATTGCACCAACCGTGGGTTTCGCCAATATGTCTTTACTTAGTTCCTTTCCTTCTCTCTTTCCGTATTGTAGTATTCCGGCAATATCCTCACCCCTACTACCCGTAACGCCGGCTCCTATATCAGCAGCACCGGCATCCGAGGCCCCTATTTCAAGAATTACTGATTCAAGATACTTTTGTGAGCCAGTATGCATAACCAAACTAATCATGTTTTCCGCTACTCTTTGGTAAATATCGCCTGAACCCTTGCTTTTCCTCATCAGGTCGTTGTGTATTCTTACTTCCTCTTTCTCACCTAGTTCAGTGTAATAGTCATACAGAATATGACTCATTTCATATTTCATGAAGTGGTCTAAATTTTCCTTGATTATGTCTTTGAATATATTGGAGGAACGAGATACTCCCGCCGCCTCCATTTCAAAATTCATCATATGTGAGTCTGGAAATAATTTCATCTATACCCCTCAATCAACTGAACCGAGGTGTGCTAGTCGTCTTAGGTTCTCAGTACCTCTTTCATTCATAGCAGTACCCCGAATACCGCCGGGTGTACCCGTAGTTTGGAAAAGGGCCTCATCTTCAAAATATAGAGACGCTGCTAAATCAGCACATATCTCACGGAGAACGTGTGCCTCTTCTCCCTCATTAACAGCAGTACCAGTGAGGTGGTCTGCGCTGATTCCAGTACATCCGGTAAGGTCATTTGATGACTTACCCGTCCATGCGAATGAATCACCGTCTATATCACCATTTCCGGCCGTACCAAAGGACGACGCGCTTGCTAGGGTCACTGTGGTAGCACCGGCAGAAATGCCGCCGTTGAGCGTTGATGAGGCTATGCTTTTGGAGGGTGCGCTTCTTCCATAGTCTCTATATGTTTGGTCTATGTCTATGCTAGCCCTTCTGATAACCGAAGTTATCTTGCTACTAGCCGCAGTTCTTTGAGCACTATTCAAGCCCAATCTCATGCCAACATCGGATGCCGAACAATAGTAAGTCAAGAAAAATCACCACCTTAATCACAAAAAGCATACGCTTCTGTCGTCTTTCTATTGTCTTAAGTGTGTTTTCAATGTTACCACACCTTATCTCCAAACCGTATAGTCGGTCTGATGAGTATTTTATTTGTTTTTTCATTTCGTTATCCAACGTCTCACCCAAGGATGTAGTTAGCCCCAAGTAAAACCCCGCTGATTATTGCTATTAGAGACATAACTATTCTCTGTTGGTGTCTCATCATTGTATTTAGTATTTCATTAGTGACTCTGAGTTCAGTAGCCACTTCTGTTATACCAGTTTTCATCTCTCCGTGCTGTTCTAGCATAGTGGAAAGCATTTCTTCGTGCTTATCTAGGCGGGTTTCGACGTTAGTAAGTCTTATATCAAAAACTTCTTCTTTGCTCATCTAGGCACGTCCTTATGGACCCCGTTATTCGCTGTTTCTGTGTGCTTCAAGCCTAGCAACAAGGTCTGCCTTCTTCCCGCTAACGGAAAGACCTGCTTCCTTTAGCATAGCCTTCAATTCAGAGACATTGTGAGAAGAAAGAGCCTTCTCTATGTCCTCAATTGCCTCTTCTGCTTCTGCGGCCTTTTCCTTGGCCTCTCCTACTGAGTCAACCAATTCTTCTAGGCTGATGCTACCATCGGCCATCATAGACGCATACTTCTGCTTTGCCCAAACGGCAATACCAAGCAACACACCTATAGAAATCAATATTACCTCTATATCATCAAGGAGGGACGATGAAGCCGCCTCTATACAATCTACCACACACTCTTCTATTGTTGTATTATTCTCCAACATTTTCATCCCTCTCTTTCATAAACAATTTGTTTCATAGCAGAGGTCGGTATTACAGTAAATGCCTTGTCCGACCCCTTCCGGTAAATCTTGTAGCCATGGGGTGTCTCTTCAATGTTCACATTGGTAAATGATTTTTCGGGAGGCATATATACAATTTTACCCGCCCTCAAAACCCGTTTTGGCTCCCAAGAATCACTCACGATAGCAACTCCACGATACCCCAAGCAGTAAGATTGTTTATGAGGTTTTCTACCCCAACATCATAATCCCATGTATTACATATTTTTTCGTGATATGTTTCATTGAGATTGAATTCTTGGTAGGACTCCGGGCTCACATATACCCGATAGCCCCTTATTTCATTTTTGTAATCCAAATCTACATAGAGAATGTTTCCGGTTTCGTCCTGTGTCTTACCTACTACCGTTCCATATATTGTGGAACAATCCAATGGATTTACTACGCCTTGTGGGGTGGTGTAATGACTAGGGGTTACTAACGTAGCCAAGAAAATAAACGCAATAAAATATGCTATGGTGCTATCTCTCATAGTACGTAACTATCTTTGGTGATAGATGAATTATCGCCAATTGGGTCCTTCAAACCAACCCACGAAACTTCTCCTAATACCGTCGGTAATAGGTGTTACCGCGTGTTCTCTATAAGGAAGGAAGAATATTATGGTGCCTCTTTTCTTTAGGGCTGCTTCATCGGGATTTACATGGTGTCTGAAAAGTAAATCTCCACCCTCATACTCACTAGGGTCTGTTAACTGTATCACCATACTCAATTTTCGATTTCTGCCGTCTTGTCTATTCCAATCAATATCATGATGAAAGTCGTAGTGGTGTCCCGGTTCTAGATATTCTGTGAATTGTAATGGGGGCATAAAATCGAAATCAACATTGAAATATTGTTCGTTTGTTTCGACCGCTAGTTCACTTAATTTAGAGAATATATTTTTTGTTATCGTTTCATCAAACGGAACCCACCTAATTTGGGTCTTTCTATGTCCGTGGTTTTCTTCATCATGCGATTCTTCTTCTCCGGTTCTAAATGTAGAGCCCATATGTGGGGGGTATGACAATCCTATGTCTAATAGTTCATCGCATTCCTCTTCGGTTAAGAATGACTCATACATTATCCATTGTGGGTATTCAAGCATGTACGTACCTTCTTATCCTCGTATTTAGTCTAATTGGTTATAACACCTATTATTCGGAGAACCTTTACCCAAATTGGGTCCCCGTCATATTCCATTAGAGAGAACCCCAAAAACCCATCTTATTACAATATGAATCAAATTTGGTATTGATTAAGTCTTTGTATTCCGTTGTATTTAGGGGGTTGTCGCTAATCCATGAGTCAAACCACGCAACATCCCACGACGAACCATCCGGTATTTCCCAAGTTTCTATATCAGCCTTAACTAAATTGAACCTACCGTCTTTCTTACAGTGGTCCCAAACCAAGTCGATTACATCTTGTGATATTTCCACTATTGTAACAGAAGTTACATTATCATTATTAATTAGCATTTCATTAACAAGACCTATACCTAAACCTGCTATTAGTACGTCACCTGTAGCATTATCCCATAACCACTGGTGTTCGTTATATTCTCCTTCTGAATCTTGCATTATTGGCATCGGACATCCATCCTTTAGTAGTACCTTGTAAGAAGAATGTGATTCGCTCTTTAGTTCTAGGTACACTTGCCAGTTTTTATTTGTGGTTTCATTACTGTAGTTAGCAACTTCATATATTCCCGACTTCCCGGCGGGAATATCTACTTCTACTCTACTCATGTGAAATCAATCCTAAAATTTACATAGTCTGAATAGATAACTGCTCCTGTATTGGTCCATGTTCTTTTCAATCTAATTTTTCCTTCGCAATATTCTCCGGATGATGGAGTAACTGTTGACCCTCTTCCTCCACCAAAGGCAATATAGAAAGCATCAGCATTTCCTATACCTATTAGGGGGTCTGTTGAATTGACTTGTGTTCCGTCATTGTCGTCAACAGAAGCAAATGACGACCCCAACTGAAAAACGCAACCACTGGTTCCAAAACTAGTTGTAATTACAACCCTTTCCCACTCCCATTCTAAATTAGTTACGGTTGAAGCCGAATATCTACCAAAGGAAAATAGATACATTGGGGCTACTGCTGATGAACTGTTAACCCATGAACTAAAATCTGATGCACTAATACTCATATAGACCCATTGAGAATGAATCGGTCCTCTTCCTATACCGTATTTCATGTTTTCACTGGAAGACCCTACCGTGTTTCCATTCATGTAATATCCATCCCAACCATAGAATCCATCAGAATGTGTCAGTTGTGTCCCCGAACCCCCCGCACCGGAAGGAAGTCCATTTTTCCATATCTCAAGCCTAAGTGCTTGTACTGCTCCATTATCTGTATCATCCATATCATAATCCCACTGGAAATATTTGGGAGTGGATGAAACATCGGGATAGAGTGGTGTTTCAGTAGTCCCAAGCAATATATCAGGTGCGCCACCGACACGTTGGGGGTTATCAAGAACAGAAACGGCACTTCCCGCAGGACAGTTATCCCAATCACTAGGGTCAAGCAAAACTTCTTGTCCGGCCACTATTACTGCTCCGGACATACCCATATTCATTCTATCAACCGCCTAGATGTACCCACTCACTAGCACTGCCAGTATTGTTGACGCATATGAAAACCCTAGCACCACTAGGGGCGATAGCATAACTGGTTCTCCAACCACTTATTATAGACCCTCCGTTAAGGGCGGGTGTAGCGTTAGCGGCGGCATTATTCAATATAGTGAATGATATACCTTCGGCACAGTTGGAGGGTAAATTCAACGTACCACCCGTCCAATAAACAACAGCACCGTCTTGTCCGGCAGTTAGAGTAGTAGTAGTAGAAACATCCACTATCGTAGTACCGCTACTTGCGGCTTCTTCTAATGAAATGTGCGTGTTAGAATGGTCATAAGTTAAGACATAGTTATCCTGTCCCGAACCTACGGTTTGGTCAGCATCAAACTCAAAGTTTCCTAGCGATACATTTCCTGTTCCTTGTGGGTCAATTACTAAACTGTGATTAGAGTTATCAATACGGGAAGCGTAAATTGAACCTGCGCTATAACCCGCATAACCATCATCTCCTGTTTTGAATTGTATTTTAGCACCAAGACCTGCGGCGGCTGAACTGGAAGTACAACCCGCAATTAACTGTAAGCAGGTTTGAGGAGCATTAGTGATTGAGGTTTGAACTCTTAGATTGCTAACAGTTTCATTTAGATTTCCTCTAACGTCCAACTTCACACCATCCGTGCTTGTTGTGTTTATTCTGACTTTACCTGCTCCATCAGGGTTAATGTCTATTGGTCCAGCCGATGAAGAAACTATGTCGTAGCCACCTACATCGAGTTCTTGGGTTAATGTACCGGAGAAAGAACCTGTTGGACCTGCTGGACCGGTTGGCCCTGCTGGACCAGTAGGACCTGTCCCTCCTGTTGACCCAGTAGGGCCGGGAGGACCGCTAGAACCAGTAGGTCCACTTGGGCCGTCGGGTCCATCCGGTCCGGGTGGTCCACCCGCACCTGTAGGGCCTGTAGGACCAGTAGCACCGGACGGAATGGTGAAGGCGAATACCTTTGCAGTAGCAGGTCCGCTTGCTGTTACCCCAATAGGTCCTGTACTGGCAGTAGGTGTCCCAAAGCCAGCAGCAGCACCCGCAGGTCCAGTAGGTCCGGTAGAACCTCCGGGGCCTGTTGGTCCATCGGGACCGTCCGGTCCAGTGGGACCTGTTGGACCAGTGGGGCCTGTTGGTCCAGTGGGACCAGTAGCACCTGACGGTATTGTAAAGGCGAAGACTTTAGCGGTATCGGGTCCACTTCCTGTTACTCCAATCGGCCCAGTTGTGGCTGTTGGTGTACCGAAACCTGCTGCCGTACCGGTTGGGCCGGTAGGACCACTAGGCCCAGTTGGACCAGTAGGACCAGTTGGGCCAGCAGACCCATCATCCCCATCCGGGCCAGTAGGTCCTGTTGGACCAGTCGGACCCGGAGGGCCAGCGGAACCACTAGGTCCGGTTGGTCCGGATGGACCAGTAGGTCCGCTAGGGCCAGTAGGTCCTGTGTCTCCCTTATCACCAGTTCTTGCGAATGTGACTATCACATCTTCTCCATCAGAAAATGGGGCACTAGCAGAAGAATCAACCGCACTGACGGTTATATCGAAATAACCAGTATCTTCGCTTAGTGATGAGATGGTCCATAAGACAAACTGACCCGAATCAGTTAGATTACTAATTTTTACATGACCCTTTATTGTTGAAGTAGAATCATCAATAGTACGGAGGAACGATTGAATATCCGTACCATCCAAATCTGAGTCATCGATGTATATTGCAGTAGCAGCGTTCTGTGTAGCATTGTTGACCTTTACCTTTCCACTGCCGGGGTCGCTGTCGCTTGTATTAGTTGAGAAATCATATTTGAAAGAAGCACCACTAAATGCTCCCGTGGGTCCTGTTGGGCCGGTAGGGCCGGCTGAACCACCGGGACCTGTGGGTCCGGTAGGACCAGTAGGACCAGTACCCCCTGCCGGACCTGTTGGACCAGTACCGCCGTCACTTCCGTCAGAACCGGGAGGTCCACTAGGACCAGTTGGTCCCGCCGGTCCTGTACCACCAGCACTACCGGCAGGGCCGGGAGGACCACCAGCACCAGTGGGACCGGTAGGGCCTGTAGGGCCGGTGGGTCCAGTTGCTCCGGAAGGTATTGAGAAAGCGAATATCTTAGCCGTGTCCGGTCCACTCGCGGTTATTCCTATAGGTCCCGTGCTTGCTGTTGGCGTTCCAAAGCCAGCAGCCGCACCTGTACTACCCGTAGGGCCACTTGGGCCTGTTGGACCAGTGCTTCCGGCAGGACCGGCGGGACCCGTCGGACCGGGGGGTCCAGCAGCACCGGTATCTCCGCCGGGGCCTGTGGGTCCTGTTGGGCCGGCCGAGCCGGTTGGGCCGGGTGGTCCGGCTACAGTAGAATCTGCACCATCGGGTCCCGGTGGTCCAGTAGAACCCGTTGGTCCGGGTGGTCCTGAGCCACCAGTAGGGCCAGTAGGTCCTTCGGGTCCAGCAGAACCAGTAGGTCCGGCAGGTCCTTGGGCTCCTGTTGGTCCTGTAGGTCCGGAGGGTCCTGTGGGTCCACTAGCACCAGTGTCTCCCTTATCACCAGTACGCGCAAAAGTAACAATAACGTCTTCTCCCGAAGAAAACGGACTAGTAGCAGAAGAATCAATAGGACTTACAGTTATATCAAACCAACCTGAATCTTCTGCAAGCGCAGAGATAGTCCAAATTATGAATTGGCTGGCATCTGTTAAATTACTAATTTTTACATGACCCTTTATTGTAGAACTTGAGTCATCAATGGTTCTCATAAAGGATTGTATATCACTACCATCTAAATCGCTATCATCAATGTAAATGGCTGTGGCAGCATTTTGTGTTGAGTTATTTAATCTAATTTTACCTGCACCGGGGTCTGCGTCAGTGGTGGCAGTATCAAAGTCATATTTGAAAGAAGCACCGCCGAAATTACCGTCCGGGCCAGTTGGTCCAGTGGGTCCTGTAGGACCCGTAGGTCCACTAGGGCCTGTACTACCGGCAGGACCGGTGGGTCCAGTGGGGCCTGTGCCTCCCGTGGGTCCCGCTGCGCCAGTTGCGCCCGTATCTCCTTGTGGTCCCGGCGGTCCTGCGGGGCCTGTCGGTCCGGTGGGACCTGCTACAGAAGAAGCGGGTCCTGTAGGTCCTGTTGGTCCCGGTGGACCACCGGCTCCTGTAGGACCTGTCGGTCCGCCGGCTCCTGTAGGTCCTGTAGGGCCATCAGGCCCAGTGGGTCCACTTGGGCCCGCTACTCCTATATTTCCAGTAGTAGAGAAACCAAAAACCCATTTACTTGCGTTGCTTGGTACTGCACCGGCTATAGGAATAACATCTATCTTGAAATATCCAGTCGCTTCTGTAACAGCAGTTACCGTAAATATGATAGTATCAGCAGTTGCAGAATCTAAAGATGAATAAACAAGGGTTCCTTTTCTAGTGCTTGAGGAATCATCCCAAGTTCTCATCCATGCTTGTATATCCCCGTCCGCACTATCGTCTATGAATATCTTGGTTATAGAGGCAAATGTTCCGTGGTCAAATCTAAATGTATCTGCTCCGGGGTCAGAATCGGTTGTTGTTGTACTAAATGATTGGTTTGGTCCCTGTCTTTTGCCATCGGGACCAGTAGGTCCAGTAGGCCCAGTAGGTCCCCCTGCACCAGTGGGTCCCGGCGGTCCGGCAGCACCAGTGGGGCCTGTGGGTCCAACAGGACCAGTGAGGCCAGTTGAGCCTGTGGGGCCGTCAGGTCCGGGGGGACCGCTAGACCCCGTACTTCCGGTAGGACCCGGAGGGCCACCAGCACCAGTAGGGCCACTAGGACCGGTCGGTCCAGTAGGACCAGTAGGGCCACCCGGTCCAGTAGGACCCGCAGGTCCCGTGGGACCGGCGGGACCAGTGGGTCCGGTAGCGTTATTTTGATAAGCAATCCATGTATCTTGAGTAGAAGTATGTCTAATGTATGTCTTATCATACTGTCCTAAAGTAAGTGTTGTACCATTCAAAGTAACTCCTGAACCGGCGGTCAATGTCACCGTTCCAGTATTGATATTCATTACCTGTAATTCAGTCTTTCCAGCAGGGAAAGGAACACTAGAAAAGGGGGGAATTGTAACTGCTTCCGCACTACTTGAGTTCATTATCAACATAAGGGCTTCGTCGCCTCTTACGAAGGTATAATCTGCTGTTTTGGTGGTTGTCGGCCTAACATCTAGTGCATGTCCTCCGGCAGTAGCACCATCACCTACGAAAATACCGTTGGCGGCCGAACCGGCTCCCGTATCTAGGAACATTTGTTCCTTATGGGGGGTAACACCTGCTCTATCACTGGTACTACCAGTAATTAAGTTCTTGTTATTTGAGAGTGGCATTTATATCACCTATACTAAAGTCCCCATTTCTATTGTTACATCTTGGTCATTTGCTAATGAACCTATGTCTATCAACCCTGTACCGGAACCGCCAGCACTACCGCTACCCCATTCAGGACTACCCCCACTACCGACTTGTAAGACTTGTCCCGAACTACCTATTGCTAAGGTAGAAAGTTCTCCCTGTACGTTACCATATAGTAAAGAGTTGTCTGAAACAGCAGTAAGTCCTGTCCCACCATAAGGAACTCCTAATTTTTCAGAAGTACCCTTAGCCCTATATACCCCATCTGATATTTGGGTAAAATTCCAATCACCATTTATTTGCGGTCTTTTCAGACAGTGTATTTCCGAAGTATCATCGCCCCCTACTATTCCACTACTGTATAATCTTCCATTGATAATTAATTCACCGCACGTTATTCTCTGTGCGTCTTGTATAGAGAATAGATAAGATGCAGTATCGGCCTCTCCTATTACCAGTTTGTTGTATTTAGCCACAAACGTACTAGAAGCACCAAAGGAGGTGCTTCCGGTACAGGGGAAAGGAGTATTTGCTTGCCAAGGTACAAACTCTACAGAAGAATAACCCCAATCAAAGGGTGTTGACCCAACAGTTAATTGACCATCGAAAATAAACGATTTTTTGTCGTCATTGAAGTTTCTAGTGTTTGGTGTAACTGTTATTGCTGATGGTACAGTTAAATCCAAACAGTTAACCCCAATGTTTCCTATACTATTACTTCTAACTGTTGTAGTAGATGTATATGTGTTGTAGAAAAACGTGGGACTGAACGTAGCGGTACCGCTACTAGGATTTACTAAAACGATTTTTGGGTATACTCCATCCATAAATCCTATTTTTGCGCTAGGTTGTGGCGTTATCTTGAAGGTAAAGCCCGCTCTTTTAGCACTTGTTGTAAACATACCCACTTCGGATGTATCTAATGATGTATCTGTGGTATTATCGTATTTGATGTAATACCCAATATCACCGGAAGAGCCCGTAGAAGTAACTTCACTAAATGGTGCTGCCCCGGTGAACGAAATAACGGAAGTGCTAGCAGTAGTTATTTTCTCTGCCTTTTTTACTTCAAGACCGGAAGCAGTTAGGGTAATGTCCTGTGTTGGGAAGGTAATTGTACCCGAGTAATTATCGTTTATTTTTATACCTTCCCAAGATTGAGCCCCCACACTACTCATATCACAACTATGGGTTGTAGTACCAGTAAAAATTAGTTTGGAATCAGTTTGAGAGATAGGGGTAGAGGGGGACCAATTAAGTGCATTAGTAGCATCAACTGATGTACCGCCAAGCCATGTTCTCTCTGTCGTCATTCAGTCACTACCTAATCCGCTGAGTTCAGCGTACCGGCCAACTCCGCGCTTGTAGCACCACTCAACTTTGTAGCGGTTGCTTTGTTGTAAAACGCTGTACCGCTCGCCTCCGCTATCTCTTTCAAAACCTTATCAGCACTCTTCTCAAATGAAGACAACTGCTTATTGAATCTAATATCTTGAGTACCTTGGTCCTTTTCAGGTACCCATGTAGGAAGCGTATCTATGACTACTCGTAGACAATCAACACAAACTAACATCTTAATTGCGCTTTCTTTGAGAGTAGTGGTTGGGGCGGTATCGGTAGTGACACCAACATAACCACTCTTACGAGCGATTTTTTCAACTTCGGCTGTACGAATTGTGATATATTCAGTTATCGTGCCCTCATTAAGACCTCTAGGTCTATTGAGTAAATCACGAATTTGCGCTGTCGTTACTGCCATTACCCCACCTACTATCGTAGTCCGATGGAACATCAATAATTATTGCGTCATTTGAAGGTTCGTTTGTCCTATCTACGACGAGAACAATTCTTGAAGCAATAATCTTGTTAGCCATATCACTATTAGGAAGCCAGTAAAGTTCCCTCTTGTTACTCAGTAGGTTTACTGGGTGGTTATCAAATCTAGAGGAGGCCCTTAGAAGTCTAACAAGCCATCCTTCGCCACCCTGCCAATACTTCAACCGATTGCTCATTTCAGCAATACTGGCTGACGCTGGTATGGGTATGTTGGCCTTTTTCAAGGCCGATACGAGTGAAGCCTTTGTAGGTTTTTTACTGCTCATTCATTCACCCGGCTCACGAATATGTGTAGCCGAGGACGAATATATGAAGACCGGGTATATCTGTTGACCCGGCATCAGTAGCCGTCGCCTTAAGCGTTCCCCCGGCTGCAATTTTGTAACCTGCGTCGTCTATCTCTCCGCAGCGCACAACATCCTTGTCTCCCGCAGTACCGACAACAATGCTGTCGGTTATTGCAGTTGAACTGTTAAGCACTTGGAAAGCGTTTCCGTTTGCTCCACCGTCCTTTAGCAACATGCACCAAACGTCTGTTACCTCAAAGTTAGTATCAACAACTACACTTACACTGTTAGTGGCATCTGCCGCTGTGGTAAGGCGGTACATTCTTGGGATAGCACCGGACGAACCGCCGCCATCACTGACCTTTGGCATAACGCCATCAAGGAAGTTCTGAAACTTTCTGTTCTGTGGCATTCTTAGTCCTCCTTAACTCCAATCGTCGTTAAGACGCCTAAGCCCTCACGCCGGTAATCTTAACAATTCTGTTGTTCGTACCTGCTGCGGCTCCATCCTGCATCTCGTGGACGACTGAACCCATGAAGGAAGTCAGTAGCCAATCGAAACCGACGCCGGGAATCCTAGTCAACTCAGTCTCTTGGAATCCGGGTCCGTTGTACTGGAAGAACTCGGCTGTCTCTGCACCGGGTATTAGTAGTAGCGCATCGTTTCCTAGTGCGCCGCTTGTTCCGTAGTCCCTTGAGTAGTAGATAGTCAGGTTAGCGACTCTACCAAGGTGGGCCTGTAGTGACTCAACCACGTTACCAAACAACTGTGTGTTTAGCATAGTGCTTCTCTTGTCTGCGGGGAGGATAAGAGCCATTGGCTCGTCTCCGGAAACCCTTGCGTTAGCGAAGATTAGGTCCATAGCGTCTAGCAGGTCCTTCTCCTCATCTGCGGCTGCTGCACCGAATGTTGCGGTTGCGGCCTGTGTCTGACCTGCGCCAGCGATTAGGGTTGTTAGGATGTGGTTATCAATCTTGTCGGCCCTTGCTCGGATGATTCCAAGTTGCTGCCTGTCGATATTCTCCCATGACTCACCGCGTAGTCTAACGCTGTCTAGGAAGGTAACACGTCCCTGTCCCTTCTCCAACTTGACGCCGTAGTTAGCAGTACCGACCTTGGTTGGGTCAACTACTGCGTTGTCGTCTAGTGGGTACGAGAAAGTTCCGTTAACCCCTGTGTACCACTTGAAGTCTAGCCAAGGAACGGTTCGGGAACCGACAACCTTGGTTCCAACTGCAATCGTAGTGGACTGTAGTTGGATAAAGTCTCTTAGTGTCTGCTCAAGCACCGCGTCTCCTGTGGAGAACGGCCCTGCTGCTGCTGATACGTTTAGTATTTCTTCTAGTGTCTTTGCCATTCTTAATCACCTCACGCAATTGCGGCTCCTGCGGTCATAACTGGGACCATCTCACCCTCAGTGTTGGTTGTGTCGCCAGCACCATTCGCTCCTAGAGCGGCTGTTGCAGCAATTCCCTCACCGACGTAGAGGCCCAACTTCTTGTTTGAGCCCGCTGTTACCGTTGCGAGTCCGTTTGCTCCTACATACACTGTGCATCCAGTGGTGTAAGTCTCACCGTTTAGGGCTTGTACCATTAGTACGCCTCCTAGTGGGTAGTAGGAGACTGTTGCTCCCGTTGTCTCTAGCACCTTGGCTGAGTCGCGGGAAGAGTCTCCAACGCTGATTCCTAGTCCAATCTCAGTTGCGGCTGAGAGGTCTAGTCTGTTGTTAGTACCATCCATTGTCATTATCTTTCCGGGTCCGTAGACGACTGTTGCCGCCTTTAGGTCCGCGTTCCTTGGGTCTGCTCCTTCTCCATATGCCATATCAAATCATCTCCTTTATGTCTTCGTATCGTGGGGCTCGCATTGTCTTTTCGTCGTGAGCAAGGGTTTGGTTCCAAGCCTTTGCCCATGCGTTCCATGCACGAGAATAAATGTCCTCATCGGACTCTACCATTTCTCCGTTTAGGTAGTTTGCGACAACCGTTCGTGGCTCCTCAGAAGCGATTACCTCTGTCTCAGAAGCAACTGCTTCCTCAACGGGCTTCATCTCAACGGGCTCCGGGTCGGGGTGCGCGGCATTCCAAGAAGCGATTAGGTCTGTTAGGGTGTCTGAGGATAGTTCCTCATGACCCGACATACCAAGACCGGTTGCTTCCTCGACAAGTGCTATGCGTGATGCCTCTACTCTTGCCTCTTCCTCTGCCACGTACTCATTAACGCGGCTGTTGGCAAGAACGAGACTTGCTTGCATAGCCTCCATCTCTTCCTTCATTGTGGCCATGTCGGCCTCATAATCTACTGTTGTTTCGTCAGTCATAGCATACACCTGCTGTGTTATATTCTCCCCACCATTGGGCTGATATATGAAGGTTCTTGCGGAACCTAATCTCTCCGGTGTGGAATTGTCAGAAGCGTTAATTCTTTCGACTTCTTCTATGTTGGCCCTTGGGTATGCCGGTTTGTGGACTATTGCTAGGTGGTCAAAGGAGAAACCGGGACCGAAAAGCACCCTTTCCTCTGTAGCCTCAATGGGTACTCCGGAGCCACCTATACTAACGCCGTAATCCTCCCTAGACCATAGACCGGACTCTAGGGAAGCGAATAACTCTGACCTTACTACATGAGCAATATATCTTACATTCCACTTTCCATCAGGCAGGTCTTCTACAAAGGTGGAAGCGATATAGCCAACAACAGCCTCGTTAACTCCACCATCCATGTTTCTAGAAAAACCGCTACCATATTCTGATGCTTCCGGGTGATTTAGGGTTATGTCTGCCCCAACCATTTGTTCTGCGACCTCTACTGCGGCTTCGCGGGTTAACTCCCAGTTGTTCTTATTGATGCCCTCGTGGAAGGCTATTCCGGAAATCTTCACAATTTGATTACCAGTTGAGGCTTCTACTATTGCCTCTACATCACCAATCTCCAAATCTATGGTAACAGCGACCTTTTGACAAACGCCGTCGATTAGTTCCTCGTCTGAGGCACAAGTGTTTTCGTTCGCCTTTTGTGGCACTTCTTCGACACAACCACACGGCGTAGTTCCGGCTTCTACCTTTGGTCCGCTTCTCCACTGTCTGCAAGACCAATAGCGGGCCTTCCACTTTGGACCGGGACTATCACAGTTATGTCGTGAGCGGAACGACTTTCTCCTTTCGGGGTCGTCTCTCTTAATTTCCATGTTGGGGTCGCCAAATCTAACAATAACTACAGTACCGCTACCGTTCTTAGTATATACTCCGAATTTCTTGTTTTCGCCGGGAGTTCTGAATGGTTTGTTAAGTGTAACTTTTCGGCCTTGGTATTCAGCGGCAGTAACTCCCTCTTCTTCCCAATTCTCGTAAGATACTGTTCCGCCTTTGCATCCACAACCACAATCACCCTTTTCACTGGCGTATTTCTTTTTTTCGTCGTCGTGATATCCTTCGACTTCAAACTCATGGCCTTCGTGTGCTTTCATACATTCTTCCTCAGAATAACCCATAGCCATACATCGACTCATGTATTCTTCGTGTGTTTCGCCACCTTTGGGCATAGGCTCTGCGGCAACACAAGAACACGAACCACCAGTATCGGCTTTGCAGGATTCTGCACTATAACCCATATTACACTCGGAAGCCATTATACCAATGCTTGCCTTGGTTGATTTATCAAATAAACTGTTGCATACCGCATATCTTTGTTTGCTATCGGGAAAATCACCAACGGATTCTGAATCGCCCATGCAACGCTGAACGAAGTCGTCCCGACTTTCATTACTACGCGGGGAAGGCATTAGACTTCCACCGCATACCAATCGACGGCACGATAATAATTATCATTAAATCCAAAAGTGCCAAAAATATCATAATAACCTTCGGGAACCGCTATTGTTAGGTTCACATAATCCCAATCTTGATAATATGTTTCGTAGGTGTATTCTTCCTGTATGCCCGACCAATTTCCTGTTTCGTTGGTGGTATTATGGTAAAAGGTCCAAATTAGGGTTAGGTTGTGTGGTGCGTTATCACAAGTAAGGTCTGCATCCCAACTAATAGTCATATTACCATTGTCATAATCATAAAACGCATCCCACATATCGGGCCTACAATCTTCCGGTATAGAGACATCATCTTCATATTCGCATGAGCCATCGTCTTCTTCGGCCCAAGAATCATAGTTAGTCGCGTTATCATCGGTACAACCCCTATTTGGTTCATCTCCACCATAGTCGCAGGAACCATCATCTTCTTCTGCTTCTTCATCGTAATTCAATGCGTTGGGGTCGGTACATCCCTGTTCGGGCAATATCACAGTATTATTTCCATTAACTTCTTCAACTTCTTCTTCGGGTTCGTCTGAACCATCACGACAGTTTCTATATCCATCATTAACTAAGGATGCTTGTATCATGGTTCCGTCACCACACTCAAAATCGTCGCCCCATTCCCAATCAGCGTCTCCTATCCATTCGTCATCACCTTCCCCATAGGGAGTGATGTCGAGAATACCCACCATTTCAACGGCCGGCATGAGAAGTGCAAGGATAGAGCCTATGGTGATAATTAGTTGTCTTACTTCGGTTGCTCGTTGATTGATAACCTCAATAATTGAATCAACCTCTTCTGCTGACAACATTTTCACCTCTTTCCGCCAAAGTACTCAACTGCGTGTCCTTCCTTAACCAAAGTGGCGTTGACGCTAACGCCTCCGACCATAATGGTCCCTAGACACCTACCAAACTTACCGACACCGTGAGATTTCAATATTATGTTCTTCCCCGTTATCAGTTGTTCCAGTCTTTCCTTCGCGGCAAGGCCCCTGACCTTCTCCGCCTTATCCCGTGTTCGGGATTCCGGCGCATTAATTCCGTGCATTCTTACGCGAACATTGTAATGGACTTTGAATCCTAAATCTACTCTGACATCAACAGTGTCGCCGTCAATTACTCTAAGTAATTCTGCTTGGTATTCCCACATACCCATCACTTAGATTTCTTTGGCATATCAGCCTCTTTCTTATCCTTAGTGGTGTTAAACGCATCCATTCTCAATTCGTGAGCCTGTTTCAATGCTCGCATATCCAAGTCGTGCTTCAATTGAATTTCTTCTAATGTACGTGTGTGGGTTCTCTGAGCATCAGCAGAAGCGACATCGGCAGAAAGCCTGTCCGGTAGGACGTTTATCTTTGCTGTCTCCTTACCCTTGAATAAATCTAGCACACTTGTTATTATGAGAAGTGCCGGACCACCCAAAAGACCGATAACAGTCAGTTGCGAATCGCTTATTTCCCTCACTTCAACAATACTGTAATACGAAGCCGCAGACGCAATTACTACCCACGACATTACTACTCCAAAACCAAAAATAAGCATTAGTTTTTCGTTCGGATTCCCTGCCCCCGGTCTAGCCATACCTCGTCTTAGAGTAATTTGATTGATAAATGTTCTAGACAAAAACGAACAAAGTACAATAAATACTACTGCTACGATTAAGAAAGGAGTCATTACTCAACTTCCCTTTCGCGGTTTTCTTGTGTTTCTTCGTCGTTTTTATTACCGGGTTGGGAGTTCTCGTCCTGTGTGGGTCCTATGCTTTCGGGACTACTCACGCTTAGTCGCTCTTCCCCTTCCTTTCCAATCATAGGTAGGTTGAGGATGTCTAGTGCTTGATTCAAGGTTACGATACCGTTGCTGTAACCAAGTGTGGCCCTCTTCATAACATCTAGTGGGGTTTCGGTATCCATAGTTTCAAAGGTTATGGTGGGAAGGTCTTGTGTGCGGTGTGGTATTCCTAGCAAGTCTAAATGCAGAGAGAAAATCCTTTGGCACGACTCTGTTAGGATGCGGTGCATTCGGCTAATTGCCCCAACTGCCCACAAGTTAGCATTGTAGGTTGCCGCGAAGGTTGACCCGCGCTCTTGACCGGATGCAACACGGGGAACCTGCAAAACAGCCGCAATATCAGCGTTTATTGCATCTAGGAAATCACCGCTGTTTGGAAGACTGTTCTCCAAGTCAATATGCTGTAATTTCACATAATGAGGCAAAACAGGTATTTGGTCGCCACGTAGACCCTCAAACAAGGAAACTATTTCATCAATGATATATGTTAGTCTCTCGGATTGCTCCGCAGGGTCTTGGATGTGCTCGATAGCAGACTTGTCTATGGTGATATACTGCTTAGTCATCGAATCTTCAAGGGAAAGTCGATTGTTTAGGCTGTTATACTTCATGCGTATAGGTTGCTTTAGGGCGGTGAATCTAGAAGCCCCCCATATACCATAGGAGGTACGACCTTTGTTATCCACGAACCAATTGCTTCTGTAGTCTATACGCACATGAAGAACTTCATTGGCGGGAAAGGATTGTTCGTTGGAAGTACCTTCTCTCAGTAAATATTCGGTTGGGTTGACGATTGGGGTGTCTTCGTCCGCATTGAAGTAGGAACCGGGTCCTCCCCTACTATCCACTATTGTTACTTGCTTAACTGGCAGTGATTGTAGTTTTGTCACCCCAATATTTTCCTTTCCGACTATCTTATTGATGTCGTTACCATATACCATTAATCCACGCATGGCATTAATTAGGAAATCGTCAAAGGGTAGCCTTTCTTCTACTAATTCTTTGAGTGCCTCTCTTATGGCTGCGTTTTTTCCTCTTGAGTAGTTAATGGTGTAGTTATTGGCCGTTAGGCTCACGGCCCTTACTGCACCGTTCAATTCCGGGTCAAGAAGCAGCATACTATCGTAAAGGTCGAACTCATTATCGAATTTGTTGTCTGAACGAAGCCTCTCGGTATCTCTTACAATATCGGGTATTCCCGCTGCCACCGTGAAGGTCTTATTCGTAGGTACCCTTGCTGATTTCGCCAAAACTGGCTGTTTTCCCCAAAATTGATACCACTTACGCTCCGCCATACCCCAAGGGTAGATTTACTGGTTTTTCAATGTATCTCTTATTGTTTTTTTTGTTTTTGGGTGTTTTAGAAAGAATTAATCGTGTTACTGGGGTTATTTTCGGAATTTGTTTTATTGTTTCAATAGTGGTTTGGTAGGGTCCCCCTATCTTTTCTTCAACATACTAATGAAATAATAAATTAATGAAGAAAAACGCTATACCAAGAGACAATAATAATTTCTAGCACCTTCTGAATTAACAGAACAAATGAACATTTAAGTGTTATCTCATATCCGTTATGTTCATGGGGGAACACTTCATAGACAACCAAGACTTAATTGAGAAGTACAAGGATAGGGGCTATAGTAGTAATAGCGATTTCGGCAGGTATCTCCACGAAATAGAGCCACGCCGAAGTGCTGACGCTTGGAGGGTTGCCGTATCGAGATGGGTGAAAAAGGGTAATTCGTACAGGCTACTAACACAAACAATGCCCGACGAAATCCCTCAACGTACACATACATACTATGATAAGGAAAATGATAAATACATCACCTACATTGACGGAGTAAACGATTTAATAATTCTAAATGGCGAAAAGCATCGAGAAATGCGTAAGGCTTATTGTTCTATGCTAGAAAACCTTTCTGTAGAGGAAATGGTCACTAAGTTTGAAATGCCCACTCTTTGGATAAAGGGCTATATCAGGGCATATGGCTGGACTCATAACATGAATCCATTTACTGATGAAGAGATAATAGATGGTGACACAGATTCCTTGGTTAAGGACTTACTTACACTAAAGAAAAAGGATATTCTCGGTAAGGTAGAGGAGAAACACAGGAAGAGCATAGAAAGGGATGCGAACAAGTATCGTACCCTAGAAGAAACTATTCTTTCTGATTTTAGAGAGATACTAAAGGAGAAAACCATAATCATAGATGAAGTACATGCGGTCCCCATGGGGAAAGCCGAAAGTGACTATGCCCTAGTCATTTCCCCTACAGATTTGCATTATGGGAAGTATGGCTGGTCTTTAGAGGTCGGAGAATCATACAACTTTGAAATTGCTCGTGAGCGACTATTAGATAAGACCTTTACCTTATTACAACGACTACCCGGAGCCCCAGAAAAAATAATTCTTGCTACTGGAAGTGACTGGTTCCATGTTGATAATGACTTGGGCACTACAACTAGAGGTACCGGACAGGATATGGCCGGAACACCAGCACAAATACTTATGGAAGGCTGTGAATTGGCTGTTGAGCATATTGAAATGTTAAAAAGTGTGGCCCCAGTAGAGATTGTGTTTATGATGGGTAATCATGATAGATTCGCTAGTTTGGGTCTAATGATGTTCCTAAGCGCAACATACGAAAACGATTCTAGAGTAACAGTAACAAAGGACCCGTCTCTCAGGCAATATATCAAGTGGGGAGACAATCTTATGGGCTTTACCCATGGCGATTTCGTTAGTGGTCAAAACCTACCCCTTATTATGGGTAATGAGAAGAGAAAGGAATGGGGAGAGACAGAAAACCACATTTGGTTCCACGGACATAAGCATCACACTCATATGATTGAGAAGGGGAATTGTTTCGTAATACAACTTCCTAGTTTAGCGGGTCATGATAGATACCATTTCAGAAAGGGCTTCATTAGCCGACCCGGAATGTTTGCTCATTTAATAGATAGGGAACAAGGTATTGTCGGGAGTCTTTATTCTCCGGTGATGGCTGATGAGTGATTTTCTTTCCTTTTCCATGGAAAGGGCAAAATACGACGATAAATATTTCTATCGTTGGCTTGGCTATACTTGGGGCGACCATATTGGTGAATGGATGGATATGTATGGTAAACGCGGTGATACACAGGTTCATAGGGTTTGTGTGATTGCTCCTCGTGACCACAGTAAATCTACTACTCTAAGAGTCAAATTATTGCATCATGCCCTATTTGATAAGTGGAGGAACAAGCCCTTTACTTGTTGGCTCTTTTCTGCTAGCAAAGATTTGGCTGCAAGGCGTCTTGAAGAGATAAGAGAAGATATGAAGAGACACCCGCAACTTTCTAGGTATTTGGACCCCCGTAGGGGAAATAAACTAGAATTAAGATTCACTAATGGTGCATGGATTCGTGCAACTTCGGTTGGGGCTGCTATTCGTGGTGAGCACCCTGCCTGTATCGCTTTTGATGACGTATTGGACGATAGTGGGGATTTAGACCCTAAAAACACACAACAATGGTTTAGGAAGAAGGTTACACCGATGTTGAGCCCCGGAACCGCAATTTATGTCGTTGGGACACCTATGAGTATGAATGACCTATATCATACAGAGATGTTAGATAATGATACATGGAAAAGCGGGGTATGGTCTAGTATTCCAAATTGGGATGATTGGAGGGCAGACCCGGAAAATGTAGAGCCCAAAGCACTATGGCCGGAGTTTAGGAGTTTAGCATTCTTACTTGAGCAAAGACAAGCCATGGGGGACCTCTCCTTCATACAGGAGTATCTCTGTAAGGTTATAGACGATGACGCCGCAGTTTATCCCCGTAATATCACAAGGGCTAATTTGGATATAGATTCTTTATTAGAACCGGATAAACAGTACAACCACAGATATTCTGTCGGTTTTGACCCTGCTCATGGATTAGGTCAGGATTATAGCGTAATGATTTGCTTAAGGCAAGATGACGAAGGGTTTATTCATTTTGTGAATATGTGGAGAAGAAACGACTTTCCTCCTGACAAACAGGCCAATATGATGATAGACTGGAATAAGAGATACGGGACACCGGCATTTGCCGTCGAATCCGTAGGATTTCAACAATTATACGAGAGTCTTCTTACTCAGAAGGGTGCTATGGTAGATTATAGAGAAAGTAAGGTTGGTAATAGGACTTTGAAGCAAGGACTTCTAAATAGGCTTAGGGTTTGGCTTGAAAGAGAATTGGTGATATTCCCTTATGGTAATCACGAAACAAGAACTCAAATCAATATTGTTCTAGAGGAATTGGAAAGTCACGCTTGGCGTAATGGTTTGATTGTTGATTTGGGAAGACATAACGATACAGTTATGGCACTTGCTCACGCAATAGACCAATTTTCGGTTAAGGATAACGGAATGCCCGTGGTATTGGGTACGGCAAAGGGCGGCGAGTGGTTAGGCGGAGTTAATAAGGGCCGTATCAATCGTAGTAGAGGCGGAGTGAGCGGAGTAATCGACAGGTGATTTAATGAGTAAGGGATACTACAATAGAACCGGAACGCTTCAAACGGGGCACGGCTGTAAGAGTGGGAAGACTGGACCACTAAAGAGAAAGGATATAATCAAAAGAGAGATAGTGGAGTTGTTGGATAGTGGTTTTTTCTCGGAATGGAGGACTTCGCATGAGATTGCATGGAATCTTAATAAGAAACTGTCAAAGCACTGGACTCCTATGAACGGACACACCGTAGGAAGCCTCATACGCAGTTACATCAAGCCTTACAACATTGAAACCTTCAAAAAAAGCCGTTTGAAGTACTATAGGGTGGCAGACGGGAAGATACGGGGGAATAAACCTCCCGCCGCCAATATAGGCAAGATTACGAGTGATTGAAAAAAATTTCCAAAAAATTTCAAAAAATCGTGCGTTGTGGTAGCCAACCCCACAGGCTCGCAGTGAGCGTTTTGGAGGCCGCCGGGGCCATAGCACACGGTCAAGAAAAAGAAAAACGGTCCATGGGTAGCACCATGGGTAAACATCGTCTGTATGGCACCTTCCAAGGCCGGGAAACGGCATCCTAGGTTTGACAGACACCCCCCCATTACAGGGGCCGAAATCTAGCCCGCCCTAGGAGGTCGTGACGGCTGCTGGTGCTAGTTGGGACGGCAGCAGGTCAACCCACTGCCGCCCCTGATGCTCATACTCAGAGAGCCCCGAGGACCGCGTCAACCTCTGAGTTGATGCGAGTCCCCCTTGGGGTCTTCCATGCCGGGGTTGAGTCGTCCCAGTGGGTGCGGTTGGCAATCCACAAGAGGTACTCGGCGTCGGTGCCGAGAATGTCCTTCTCGTTGCCTCTGTGCCAGCCCTCCACGAAGGCCCGTCCTAGAAGGTGGAACTCGTATGGCTCCCCCTCCTCGTCATGGTCTCTCACGGTGAAGATGAACCGCTCGTATCCACCGCTCGCCCTGCGGACCTTGCGAACCTTCTTGCCCGCTGCCGTCCTTGCTCCTGTCGGGCAGTTGTAGCCGACCTGAACCGAGTGGCCCCAGTTCCCGCTTGATGCCCTGCGGGTCGTGGATAACTTGCCATCTCCCCCATTGGGTCCGGGCTGGTTATGCTTGAGGAGGCATGGCATCTTCAAGGTCTGATTGTTGCGGGTTGCGATATCGTGCCGGTAGACACTCGCCACCTTGCCCCCACAGACTCGGCACTGACCGCTTAGGTCGTGAGCAGCGTTGAACGCTGGCCTCCCTGCCATGTCGGTGCATACAGGCCTAATCTTCATCTCGCCGGTCTTGGTGTTGAGGTTCTTGGCGCAGCCGTCCCGCGCTCCCTGCTGGAAGTCGCTCTTTGAGCCCTCCCGGTCGGTGAGGGTGAACCCTCGCTCTCCTTCCAGCATGGCCCCGGTCATCTTGGGTGAATACTGGTTCTCTCCATACTGACCCTCTGCCCACTCGTTGAACACGGTCGCATTCACTCCGAGGGAGTTAATCAGCACGTAGGGAGCATCAACCCATGTGCGGGTTGCCATCCAATCGGACCAGCCATCAAGCAGCGGCTGGTTGAGTTCCTTGGCTACCTTCTCGGCCCGGTCTAGTCGGACATCGTGTTGACCCTTGTTCTCAACGAACCTCTGTCCCTGTCCGACAATCTCCGAGAACACACCCGCCGCAGCAAACTTCTCGGCTTGCTTCATGGTGAGTACTGTCGGCCATGTTCGTACCTCGTAGGTCTGACCTGCTCGCTCAACGATGCGGTCCCTGAGGGTCTTGAGCGTACTGCCCTTGACGCCCATGCTCCTGAGGGCCTTCATCAGTCCGGCTTTGCTGGCTGTCTCTGCAATCATCCTATCAATCAAGGAGCCGATGAACGCGAGGGAAGTCAAGATGACCTCCCTCGGGACGTTCATCACGTCCAAGACGGATAGGGCCGGGGTCGTTCCCGGCGTGTCTCCTATGGTGGTTGGTGGTGTACCTGCCATGCCTCCTCTTACGCGTGACCCCCCTATAAACGCCGGATTTGATGCGGGGGTGAGCATGAACAGCGAAAGACTATATGCCCCCTGCCCATCTGACCCCATATTCACGACATACGCGATATGTGCATAATATGGGTTATTTGGCTGCATTGGGCGATTTGGCGCACCTGTCGCCGTGTTTGGGGCCATTGGGTAGTTTCTCCCGGTGATTTCGCATTTCCGGACCCATTTTTCAAGTCCGGCCCTTATAAGCAAATCAACGATAATTCGCGGGTCACGATAGCGGAAATTCGGCCAATTTCGCAGTATCACAGAAGCAGGTTCTAACCTACCAGTGTTCACAATTAGGTTGGTCATTTCACTATACAACCTTCGGTTCATTAGTGGTCACTGGGACGTAACATAACGCCAAGCGTAACATATCACTCACAGAAAAAGAGGCGTAACATAATGCCTACAAAAAAGAGACGTAACATATCGTCTAGTAAAAAACCGCGTAACATATGTTTGATTAGAAAACGGATTTTTAGTCCGGATTTATCCAAGTGGTGCGTAACATATTTTAGTATCTAGTAGCCCACCTCAACGACCATATTGCATTCATCACAGAACGCTACTAAGGTCCCAACCGAGTTGGGCATAGGGTACTTGGCTATCGTGGTTCTCTGCCAGTAACCCTCCTCCAAGGCAATCAAACAGTGGCATGCTAAACAAGCCACTATATCTCCGTTCGTCATTTCTTCTTCAGTGTTCGCTGTCATACGTTTCACTCATCCTTTCGTCTTTATCACTCCTTATCATATTTTCTTTCTTTTGTTGCGTAACATATTGTTGGGGGGCCGGCCACCACCAGCCGACCCCCGTTAGCCTGTCCTACTCCTCTTCGCCGTCCTCCCCGTACAACGTCCTCTTTTGGCTCTCGGATAGTGACTCTACCATCCAACTCACCTTTCCATTCACGTCCACGCCCGTCCACAGTTTGTCGCGCAGTGTCTC